>JGI20154J14316_10000578_pt1 | contig 33354 bp, 27 predicted proteins | sample COG_04_FD_14316 | JGI IMG/M metagenome (IMG submission 14316)
GTTGATGGCTTGCCGCAGATGCTAATGGAAGCCATGGCCTGTGGTGTGCCAGTGATTTCGACACGATTGGTGGGTATTACAGATCTTATTGATGATGGTGATACTGGCCTCCTAGCGGAGCCAAATGATGCAGATGACCTTGCAGAGAAAATTGAGCGTCTGATAAGTGATAAATCACTGCGCGACAGATTTGCCAAGTCGGGCCGAGAGAAGGTTGAAAGTCATTTCGATTTATCCAATTGTCTTGAGCCGCTGCTGACCAAGTTTAGACAGGAGATTAAAAAACATAATGCTAAAGGAATTGGCTCATGATTATTTCACAGACCCCTTATCGGGTAAGCTTTGCGGGCGGTGGAACGGACTTACCATCGTTTTATGAGAAAGAGATGGGCGCTGTATTGTCGGTTGGGCTGTCGCAGCATATGTACGTTACTGTGAGCCCACGCTTTGAGGCTTCTACTCGAATTGCCTATACAAAGACGGAAATTGCCGACTCAATTGACGAGATAGAACATACCATTGCCCGCGAAGCACTGCGGATGACCGATTTGGGGAAATACCTAGAAATCACCACCATTGGTGATGTGCCTTCGGGTACAGGGCTGGGTTCCAGTAGTAGTCTTGCGGTGGGCTTAATTAATGCTCTTAATGCTTATAAGGGGCAGATTAGCAGCCCGCAGCGGCTTGCAGAACAAGCCTGTCAGATTGAAATCGACAGGCTTAAGAAACCTATAGGAAAACAAGATCAGTACGCAGCGGCTTATGGGTCACTGAATTATATCCGCTTTCATCCAGACAATAGTGTCGATGTTGAACCGGTGCCTTACAAACCTGACACATTACGTGAGTTGGAATCGAAGACGCTATTGCTCTATACAGCTCAACAGCGCAGTGCGGACGATATTCTGCTAAAACAAAGTGCTGGCACGCAACGTCTAGATACTTTTGCCGTGCTTAGGGAAATGCGTGACCTCGCGGACGAAATGCGGTCGGTTATTTCCGGTAGTGGCGATATAAATCAGTTTGCTGAATTACTCCATTCAGGCTGGCTACTTAAAAAATCTCTGGGCTTTGGTATCTCCAATAAGCGCATTGACGATTGGTACAGTGCGGCACGTAAAGCCGGAGCTCAGGGTGGCAAATTACTGGGTGCTGGGGGTGGCGGATTTTTGTTATTAATTGCGCCAGTGGAGAGGCATCAGGCAATTCGAGATGCTCTGGGTAACCCAAGGGAGATCCCTTTCGAGGTCGACCGCCGTGGTAGCCGAATTATTTTTATCAGTGACCGCTATAAAACCTAAAAAACGGAATCTGTTGGACCATCTTTAAACGATTTAAAGATTAATTTTCAAGGAGAGAGGAATGAATATATTGCTAACAGGAGGCGCTGGCTATGTGGGTAGCGCATGCCTTCGCTTACTCAAAGCTTCAGGCCACCACGTGGTGGCCTTTGATAATCTAGTTGAGGGTCACGCTGATGCCGTCGACGGTGCGGCTCTGGTTGTTGGTGATATCCGCGATACTCTGTTGCTGGGGAAAACACTGCGCGATCATCAGATTGAAGCCGTGATGCATTTTGCAGCTGCAACCAATGTGGGTGAGTCTGTAGTCAACCCCGCCTACCACTATGATAATAATATTGGCGGCACATTATCGCTGCTAAATGCCATGGTGGCAGCAGGTGTGAAAAAAATCCTCTTTTCTAGTACCTGCGCAACCTATGGTTTAAATCCCTCTAGCCCAATGGCTGAGGATGCAGAACAGGATCCTTGCAGCCCATACGCGCGTACCAAATTAGCTGTGGAATGGATGATCAGAGATTTTGCCCATACCTACGATATGGGCTTCACCATACTGCGTTACTTTAATGCTGCTGGCGCGTCTTCCGATGGTCGCTTTGGCGAGTACCATCATCCAGAAACACATCTTATTCCATTGGTGTTGCAAGATATTTTAGACGGCCCGAAAGCACTAAAAGTATTCGGCAATGATTACCCAACCGAAGATGGAACCTGCGTTCGCGATTATGTGCATATTGAGGATTTAGCCAGCGCCCACCTTTTAGCCATGGAGGCTATTGAACAGAATACTCAGGAGGTCTATAACATTGGCACCGGCAATGGTCAGTCGGTATTGGATATTATAAAAGCTTGCGAACTGGTTTCAGGGCATAAGGTTAAGTACACAATAGTTGGGCGCAGGGCTGGAGATGCCCCAGAACTTGTGGCCGATCCACGAAAATTGCAGACTCGTTTGGGTTGGGCGCCACGGTATCCCAAGATAGAAGATACAGTAAGAACAGCCTGGACTTGGCATAAAAATAGTCCTGATGGTTATGGAAAAAAATAAGGCAGAAACTAAGCAGTTACGTTAATAATGCAGCTAACAGGGATTAGTTATGAAGGTTTTGGTAACAGGTGGTGCAGGATTTATCGGCTCTCATACCGTCGATAAGTTAATCGAACTGGGTCATGAGGTCCGCATTTTAGATTGCCTGCAAAAGCCGGTTCATCTCAAGGGTATGCCGTCGTGGATAAATAAAGAGGCAGAATTTATTCTTGGGGATGTGCGCAATAAAAGCGATCTTCAAAAAGCTATGCAGGGTGTCGATGCCATCTACCATCTCGCAGCCTATCAAGATTATTTACCTGATCTGTCTAATTTTATTCACACCAATGCCGTGAGCACTGCACTAATATATGAAATTATTATTGAGCAGAAGTTAGCCATAAAAAAGGTAATTGTTGCCAGCAGTCAGTTTGTTCAAGGCGAGGGAAAGTATCACTGCGACATCTGTCGCAAAAATCTTTCACCTTTGATGCGTGCAGAGAAAGATCTTATTGCTAGTCGCTGCGAGCATAGTTGCCCCACATGCGAAGCTACCTTGAGTTGGACCTGGACGGACGAAAATCACGTAGCGCCACCCAATGCCTACGCTCTGTCAAAACATTCACAAGAGCAGCAAGCAATCACCTTTGGTCAGCGTTATGACATTCCCTCTGTGGCTCTGAGGTACTCCATTGTTCAGGGTGCGCGTCAGTCTTTTTACAATGCTTACAGCGGGGCCTGTCGAATATTTTGCCTCAACTATTATTTTGCCAAGGCCCCAACTCTCTATGAAGATGGTCTCCAGAGTCGTGATTTTGTCAATATTCATGATGTTGTAGATGCCAATGTATTGGCGCTAACAAATGACCAGATGGCTGGTCAGGTTTTCAATGTCGGCGGCGGTGAGGCCTATACCATCAAACAGTTTGCCGACATTGTTCGCGATGAAGTGCAAAAACGTTGCGTGGAACCACTACCCGAAGCCCTTATTCCTAGCGCCTATCGGTTTGGTGATACGCGTAATGCCTGCTCGGATATTTCCCGTCTCAAAGCAATTGGTTGGAAGCCAAACCATAGCCCAGCGGATTCAGTTCGAGAATATGTTGACTGGCTGTTCGCTCAGGACAACGTTGAAGATATTCTCGAGTATGCAGAGCAAACCATGCGCAAACTGGATGTAGTAAGGAAATCAGCCTAACTTATATAGAAGCTACAACAACAAAGGCCGTCGGATCGACGAGATTTTACCTTAGCAAAGGAATGTTAAATGAACTGGTACTTTTTACGCCACGGACAAATTAATTCGAACCTAAATAAAGTCTATTCAGGTCGCAGCGACGAGCCCCTAAATGCCCTGGGTCTTCAACAGGCTGCTCAGGCTGCCAAATTAGTTTCGTCTAAATCCATCGATTTAGTGATCTCCAGTCCTCTAGCCCGTGCGGGTCAGACGGCGACTATTGTGGCGTCGGCGAACAATATAAATGTCAGCTTTGACCCAGCTTTTAATGAAATGGTCTTTGGGCCCTGGGAGGGTTTGAGCGAAGCCCGGGTTAAACAGCAATACCCCTTGGAGTGGGCGCTGTGGAATTCTCAGCCTCACAAGTTAAAGTTGCAGGGCAGGGAGACATTGGAGCAGCTGCAGGCGAGAGTTATTGCTGGCATGCGCCATATAGAGGCGGAATCTGAGGGCAAGGCCAGTAATGTATTAGTTGTCAGTCATGTCGCGGTGATACGGGTTGTTGCGCTCTATGCTCGGGGCCTGCCGCTGGCAGACTATAAATCTATTGCGGTTGATAACTGCCAGCTTTTTCCTGTGTCGATTAGCGAAGAGGCATTGCAGGCTTCTCGAAAGCAGACGGTCTCTCTGGGCGTCTCCCTGTGAAGGCGGTTTTACTGATAGCCGGATTAGGCACGCGTCTACGTCCCCTTACCGATTCGATTCCCAAGTGTCTGTTGCCGATTAATGGGGTGCCGTTGTTAGCTATTTGGTTTGACAAGTTGCTCGCGGCGGGTGTCACGGAGGTCATGATTAACACCCATTGGTTAGCGGGGCAGGTGGTTGATTTTGTTGCCCATTCAACGCCCCCGGGTTTAAAGGTGAGGGTTTACTATGAGCCTACTTTGCTGGGCAGTGCTGGGACGCTTGTTGCCAATCGAAGCTTTTGCAGTGACGGGCCATTTTTTATTATCTATGGCGATAATCTTTCTGATGTGGATCTGGCCGATCTTTATGCCGCGCATTTGAAACATCGGCCATTGCTAACTCTGGGTACTTTTGCAGCGGAGTTTCCCGAGCGCTGTGGGATCGCCAAAGTCGATTCCCGTGGGGTGGTACGGGGTTTTGTCGAGAAGCCCGAAAAGCCACGCTCAAATCGCGCTGCGGCGGGTATTTATGTGGCAGAACCCGAGGTCTTTGAGTACTTTCCCGAGCCTTCAGAATCATCTGTTCTGGATCTCGGTTTTGATGTGATTCCCAAGTTGATCGGAAAAATGCGCAACTATCCGATTCAACAGCTAATCGATATAGGCACTCCAGAGAATTACCGTAAGGCCAACGGAGGCCTGAGTTGAGTATCACCAGTCGACCTTGTTCTGAGATGGCGGCAACGGATCGCACCTGCTGGAGTCTTTTGGGTTTGCCATTTGATCAAGTCGATGTGGATCAAGCCGTGAGGATTATTAACCAGGCGATTGCCACCAAGGCTAGGTGTTTTCTGTCGACGCCGAATTTAAATTTTATCGTCCAAGCGAAGCGGGATGACTCCTTTTATGAGTCGGTGATTTACAGTGATTTGGTGGTCGCCGATGGTATGCCGGTGATCTGGACGGCAAAACTGCTCGGCATTCCACTGCGCAGCCGTGTTGCAGGTTCGTCGCTATTTGAGCGGCTGCAGAACACCCAGCGCGACAAACCCATCTCGGTATTCTTTTTGGGTGGCCAGGGCGATGTGGCACAAGAGGCTGCAGATAAACTCAATGACACATCTGTCGGTATGGTCGCCTGTGGCGCGCTCAACCCTGGAATGGGTTCCGTTGAAAGTATGAGCAGCGATGAGATTATCGAGCAAATTAATGCTGCGAACCCGGACTTTTTGGTGGTGTCCCTGGGAGCGAAAAAAGGCCAGCAGTGGATTATGCATAATCGCGAGAGACTCAATGCTTCGGTGATTAGTCATCTTGGGGCGGTGGTTAATTTTGTCGGTGACACTGTTCAGCGGGCTCCCAAACGCTGGCAGAAGATGGGGTTGGAGTGGTTGTGGCGGATTGTCCAAGAGCCACTTTTGTGGAAGCGCTATTTTATTGATGGTCTCTGGTTTCTGCGGTTTATGGTCACACATGTCTTGCCCCTGGCGCTCTATCAGAAGTTGCTCCGGGGTCATGCAGATAAAAATCTGTTTATGGAGATTGTTAGCGATGCTGAGGGGGGTAGCGTCGAGATGCAGTTGGGGGGGGCGGCCACAGCGATGAATGGCGTGGTGCTAAGGTCTGGCTGTCGCAGGATACTGGAACAATTGCAGGCTATCCCTAGAGTTTCAATCAATTGCGCGGATTTGGACTATATTGATAGTTCCGCGCTGGGAACTCTGATGTTGTTAAAAGCGAATATTTTGCGTCGCGGAGGCGCATTAGGCCTGTTCCGGGTCAGCAGACGGATCCGCCGTCTGATGCATCTGCATGGTGTCGAAGGGTTTTTGTTGGAGTAACAGATGGTTTTTAAGGACGAAAATAGTACAAAAGCTCAATCTGAGCCCCAGAATAACCAGCCGTTAAATATGTCGCCGAAGCTGAGTGTAGCGCTGTTTGCCTTGGCTCTGGCGTTGAGTTTTTGGCTCTATTGGGATGGACTGGCGGAAGCTGTGTTGCGCTGGGAGCTACAAGAAGAGTATAGCCACGGCTATATTATCCCGCTGGTGTCCCTGTATATCCTCTGGGAGCGGCGCTTCCAGATTGCCGCCAGTTACCAGAGCTTTTCCTGGTGGGGGCTGCCGATTGTTGCTCTGGCACTGGCGGTTCTTTTTGTTGGTGAAATCAGTGCGCTGTATATGCTGATTCACTACTCTTTTATTTTATTGTTGCTCGGTCTGTCACTTGCCTTTTTGGGCTCGGCGACTCGTCACACCTGGGTACCCATCGCGCTGCTCGGTTTTGCTGTGCCCTTACCCTATTTTATTGAGGTCATACTGACTTCAAACCTGCAGCTGATCTCGTCGCAGTTGGGGGTTGAGATTATTCGCCTGTGTCGTATCCCGGTGTTTTTGAGTGGCAATATTATTGATTTGGGTAACTATCAGTTGCAGGTGGTCGAGGCCTGCAGTGGGCTGCGCTACCTGTTTCCGCTGATGAGTCTTGGCTTTATTGGTGCTTACCTCTATCAGGCGTCCCTGTGGAAAAAAGTCCTGCTATTTTTATCCACCGTGCCGATTACCATTTTTATGAACAGCCTGCGTATCGCCATTACAGGTCTTCTGGTGGATAACTGGGGCACAGAGATGGCTGAAGGGTTTTTACATGACTTCGAGGGTTGGCTGATCTTTATGGCCTGCGGTGGGTTGATGCTATTTTTGGTGCTGCTGATGGAGTTATTTACGACGCGCCAGAGTATCCGTCAGGCATTTGCAGTGCCGGTTTCTGTTAGTGCCGATCAGTATGCTGCCAGTGGCACGAATCGCCTGAAATTGCCGCTGCCGGTTGCTGCGACTATTCCTCTGCTACTTGCTGCATTGATTGGTTTGATCTCGATTGAGTCCCGCGAAGATGAAAAGTCACTGGGAAAAACTAATCTGGCAACGTTTCCGCTGCAACTGGGTGAGTGGAGTGGTCAAGATGGCAGTATTGAAAATGAGGTTGCCGACAAGCTGGGCTTTACTGAATACGTGATGATCAATTATCACAACCCTGAGCAGCGCCCAATAAATTTTTATGTTGCCTACTATGCCTCCCAGCGCAAAGGGGTCTCACCCCATTCGCCAAAAGTTTGTATTCCCGGGGGTGGCTGGGAAATTGCTGAGTTTTCCCGTACCACAGTGGACCAAATACCAGTCAATCGGGTGTTAATTCGCAAGGGGCTGCAGGATCAGATTGTCTATTATTGGTTTGAGGAGCGCGGCGTTCCGATTGCCAATGAGTATATTAAAAAGTGGATGTTATTTAAGGATGCACTGTTTTTAAATCGTACCGATGGTTCGTTAATTAGAGTCACGACTCCGGTACTGCCTGATGAGAGCGTTTTGGACGCCGATCAGCGTGCACAAGAATTTATTCGCTCGAGTCGAAATCAATTGTTACAACTTTTGCCGGCTAAAAGCCTGGAGGGAACCCAATGAGCGCACAAGTGATAAGGATGCTTAGTCGATTTTTTATAGTCGGTGTTTTTTTACTGTCAATATCAGCCTGCAGCGGGTCTAAGGAGGAGGCCGCCAATCGCTATTTGAATAGCGGTATAGAGCTTTACACCGAGGGTGAGCTGTCGAAGGCCAATGTCGAGTTGCGCAATGCACTGCAAATCGACCCCAAGCTGGCCAGTGCCTATTATTATCTTGGCTTGATTGCTGAGTCGCAGCAAAACTGGAAGGCGCTGTTTAAAAACCTGTCAAAGGTTGAGCAGCTGGATTCCACTCATGTGCAGGCGAAAATAAAGCTCGCCTATCTATTTTTACTGGCTAAACAAGCGGACTCTGCTTTGGAAAAAGCAGACTTTATTCTTGCTCTGGATGCCGATAATGCTGAGGCCTATGCCATCAAGGCATCCGCCTATTTACAGAAAGAACTCTATGACGTGGCTATGGAATACATTGACAAAGCCACGGAGCAGAACGCTGAGTCGGTTGAGATTGCCTCGATCAAAATCTCAATTCTACACAAGCAGGGCGAGACTGAGTCAGCTCTGGCGATGCTCTCAGATTTGATTGAGCGTGAAGATGATGATTTGCATTTATTGCTACTGCGCACAGAGATCAATCAGGAAATCAATGATGTTGCTGCAATGGAGGCGGACTATCGCACCCTGATTAGCAATAATCGCGATGAGAAGGCCTTTTACCTGAAATTGGCGAAATTGCTCAATGACAGCGCGCGCATTGACGCGGCAGCCAAGGTGTTGGAAGACTATTTACGACGCAATAGCAGTGATACTGAAGTGCGCATGGTGATTGTCGATTTACTCTCCAGTAAAGACATCATGGCCGGTGATGAGTTACTCGACCACTATATTGCCAGAGACCCTAAAAACGCTGAGTTGCGCTTCTTTCGTATAGATAGATTGATGGCCAAGGGCAGCACTGCGGGAGCACTTGTGGAGCTGGAAAACATCATCAGTGGAAATTTTGAGGATCAGCATCTGTTTCGCGCCAAGGCCTTCAAAGCTGATTTGCAGCTCCGCGCTGGACAGCAGGACAGGGCGCTGCAATTAGTTAATGAGGTACTCAGTGTTGACAGGCATTTTGAGCCAGCGCTTTTGGTGCGCGCCCGCTATCATCTAGTGGCTGAGGATATAGAGGCTGTGGTCAGTGATCTGCGTACTGTATTGCGCAACAACCCTGAATCTGAGCCGGCGCTAGTGATGTTGGCCAATGCCTATCTGTCATCGGGATCCAGTCAGTTGGCGGATGATACTTTTCGCAAGGTGCTAGATATCAATCCGGGCAACGTCCAAGCGGCGGTGCCAGTTATCCAAAGCCTTCTCGAGAAAAAGGATATAGATCGCTCGGAACGACTGATTGAAAATGCGCTGTTGCGCTCTCCTGACAACGATATTTTGCTGTCGATTTTGGCGCAAATTAAATTGTCTAAGCAGGATTTTGAAGGCTCGAAAAAAATCGTTTCGCGAATCGACAAAATTGGTCGCAATCCAGCCTTCAGTCATTATCTGTCGGGACGCTCACTGCAGGCTCAAGGAGATTATAAAGGGGCCTTGGAAGACTATCGCCAGGCTTTGGCCATTAATCCTGAATTGGGTCGCGCCCTAGAGGGGTTGACCACTTCCTACCTTCGTTTGGACCAGGCAACCAAGTTACTGGGCTACCTGGAAGAGTTTAGAGCTAAGAATCCTAACAATATGATGGCGTTGTCGATTATGGCCTCGATCCACAGTAAGCGCGGTGACCGAGACACTGCTCGGCAATTATTGCAGCAGGGCTTAGAGCAGGATGCCAAGTGGGTTAATGGCTACACTGCACTGGCGGCCAACTATCGGGCTGCAGGTGATCCTGAAGCGGCAGTAGGCAGCCTTGAGCTTGGCCTCAAAGCGCTACCTGAGAGTAATCTGTTAAAGATATTGTTGGCGTCTGCCTATGAGAAGCTCGACAACAAAGACCGGGCAGTGCAGCTCTATGAAGAGGTGCTCAAGGCTAATCCCGATCATCAGGCGGTGATTAATAATCTTGCCAGCCTGCTCACTGATGCCTATCCATCCAAAGAAAATATTCGTCGTGCGGTGAAGCTCACAGAACGCTTTGCCGATTCAGAGCAACCTTATTTCGTTGATACCTATGCTTGGGCGCTGGTTAAGTCTGGCCTGCCTGAGGTGGCTGAGCCACTGTTTGAGAAGGTGATCAAAATAGCGCCATCGGTAGCGGTGTTTCACTATCACCGCGGGGTTGGACTAAGCCAAGTAGGACTTGGTGATGAAGCTCGGCAATCACTACTCCGAGCCAGAGATCTGGCGTCATCGGATGCTGTGTTACAGGCTCAAATAGCCGTTGCTCTAGATAATTTAAAAGGCATATATTGAATACCTAGTCATAGGTATAGCTGTTTTAATCTGAGCAATCATACATTAATGAATAGTTTGATGTTGTTTGTTTTATGATTAGGTACTATATTTAGACGACGCTATGGAATAGCTGAAGTCAAATACTCAGGGACGTGAAGACAAGGAATAAAAAGATGCACGTTCTCATAGTTGATGATCACGCTTTTGTATGCGTTGGACTAAAAGCGACACTGCTCGATGAATACAAGTGCATTGACGTCACCACCACAGACCACGGCGATACAGCACTGACAATTCTTGCTAAGGACATAATCGACCTGGTTATTGTCGATCTGTTTATGCCTGGAGCAGGAGGTGGTTTTAACTTTATCGCCATGCTTTGTGAAAGCTATCCCAACCTTCCTGTGATTGTTCTCTCCGCTTCTGAAAATCCTGCCCATATTCGTAAATGTCTGGATTTTGGCGCTATCGGATTTGTTACAAAATCTGCTCCCAAAGATGCTTTGTTTGAGGCCATATCACGTGCATTGAAGGGCGAAAAATACGTTCCAGACTCTCTCCGCGAAGCCATGCCCGATGTGGCGAAAGTGATAGATGAGGTCGATTCAGGAGCCGACGCGGGGATTATCTCTGGACTGATGACCAAACGGCAGATGGATATCTTGCGCCACATCACTCAGGGTCGCTCAAATAAACAGATCGCACGAGATTTAGACCTGTCTGAAAATACGGTGAAAGTCCATGTCAGCGCCATGTTGCGCGCACTGGGTTTAGCTAATCGGACTCAGGCCGGTATTTTGGGCCAAAAACTGGGTCTTGATGAAAGTGCCGACGCCAACAATTAAGTAATAACAAGCACAATATGAGTTTCCTATGTCCACCTCTCTTAGAAATAGCTCTCTATTCATTGCTGTAAGATCGATGTGCCTGGTTCTGCCAGTCTCTTTAGCGTTTAGTGCAGTTGAGGCTCTATCAGCAGAGGCTTCAGCTTTGCTCAGTGAAGCCGTGCTCACCGAAGCTGACTTTCTTGCCGAAATCCCCGTTGCCCGTGGTCCCACTCATATGGACCAGACGTTGGCACAAACACCTGCATCAGTCACCATCCTTGACCGTCGGACGATTGAAGCTTCTGCCGCGCTTGGGGTGATAGATCTATTTCGCTTAGTGCCGGGTTTTCAAACCTATTTTGTCGATGGCAGCAGAATGGGGACTACCTACCATGCGCTGGGTGATGAGTATCCACGACGTCTTGAGGTAAAAGTCGATGGACGATCGGTCTATGAGTCGCTATTTTCAGCAGTTGATTGGTCTGCATTAGGCGTGACGTTGGATGATATTGAGTATGTCGAAATTGTTCGCGGTGCCAATGCCTCGGCTGACGGCAGTAATGCGTTTTTGGCATCGATTAATATTGTCACTAAATCACCTTTGGTGGACAGTGGCTGGATGATCAATTCTCAGCTGGGCAGCGGTTATATTCGCAATGCTAACCTGGCCTACACTGGCACCCTTGGTCCAGTAAGCCATCGCACCACCCTGAGTTTTCGCAGCAACGATGGTTTTGATGATTATTTCGGTCAAGGGCAGTCGATTAACATCGATGATAGCTCAGAGAATGTCAGTGCCACATTTAGGGGTTTGTGGACTCCCAATGCCCGAGATAGCCTTGAATTTCAAGCTGGTATCAGTGACAGTAATTTGGGCATAGGTGAGCGGGACTATATTAAACGCAACCTCTCCAGCAAATACCAATATGTGAACTGGAACCGCTTAATGGCCAGTGGCAGCAGGTTACAGATGCTGCTCTATCACAATGACGTGAATGTAACTGATGAGGTGACGCCATTATTTATATCTCAGGCTCTGGGGGTTCCGGATACCTCATCTGACTGGCCGCTTCCCGGCCTAGCGGATAAGTTGGTGATCGACGAGAGTGATCAGGCTGAGTCTGAACGCTGGGATCTTGAGCTGCGCAGCATAGCGAATCCTCTGGAGAGCCTTCGCGCGGTGACCGGTATCGCGGTGCGCCACGATAGGGTGAAAGGCCAAGAGCTGTTTGATAGATCTGATTCGCTAAGCGAAACATCGCACCGAGCCTACACTAACCTTGAGTGGAGCAGTTCTGATCAATTGGTTTTCAATGGCGGTCTGATCTTTGAAAAAAAAGGCAGTGCCGACAGCTATTTCTCTTGTCGCCTGGCGAGCAACTATCAGTTGCATCCTGAGCATGTTGTCCGCGTCGCATTTAACCGCAGTTTTCGATCGCCTACGCTCTTAGAAAATCAACAAAATCAGGTTATTCGTTACAACGAGAATATTATTCTCGATGCCAGTGTTATCTCAGATTCCGATATCAATAATGAGCGCCTTAGAAGCGTTGAAGTTGGCTATGCAGGTTATCTATTTGATCGCAGGGTGAGTTTTGATATGCGACTTTTTCGTGAGCAGCTAACTGATGTTATCAATGAGCGTCGCTCTGGTTATCCGGACCTAGACAATTTTGTCAATATTCGCGACAACACTGACACTTTTAATGTAGATGGGGTTGAGATCCAGACCGAATATAAACCCAATAATCGTTTTTTGTTGCGCGCCCATTACAGCTACTCAGATATTGACGGAGAGACAATTTATACCTCGCCGCCAGAACTTGAAATCCGCGATCTCGGTGTTTACAGCCTCAAGCATGGCGCAGGCCTGCTTGCTAGCTATGCCTTTGATAATAATGTCACGCTGAGCTCAATGGCCTCTTACAGTTCGGCAACAAAACATTATCGTGGCACTGCCGCAGAAAACCATACGCGCATCGATCTTAAGGCTCTTAAACGCTGGAATATTAATAACTCGAATATTGATCTGTCATTGACTGTACAAAATGCCGGCGAGCCCTATAGCGAGTTTTATTTTTTCAATCAATTCAAAACCCAATATGTCTTGGGGTTGAAGGTTTCAATGCCTTAGCGATTTCCTGTAAAAAACATTAGGTGTGAGGTCAGGGTCGCTGAAAATTCAAGGGAATCATTGAGTGAGAGATGAGAAGTAACATGTCGCAGAGTAAAAAGTATCGTGGAGGTCGGCCAAATCCAGTTTGGCTCCTGCCTGTGCTTTTTACTGTGACAATGATGTGCAGTGCGGTTGTAGCTGCAGATCCGGTTAATTTGTTCTTCTTGGTCAGTAAGCCCACTACAGACTATCTGGAGGTTCTTGCGACTGTCCAAGACAACTTAACGGAAACGTTTCCTGGCAAGTATAGTTACACCGTTGAGTTTGCCTCTGAGAAGACAAACTCCAACGCTGCCGAGTCCAACACTCTTGGCTCTAAAGCTCTTGAATTTGAAGCAGTCGCCGCGGCCAGTCCAATTGCGGCTGCCGACTTTATTATCACCATTGGCACAGTTGCCGCCGACAGGGCTTATCAAGCTCAACCTAAGGTGCCGATGATCAGTGTTCTGATAACCGATAATGCTTTTTCTGTATTGGCTAGCAAGCATTATGGGTCAGTGGATCAAGCTTTCAGGAATCAGGTGTCAGCTATCTGTATAGATCAGCCCACCGATCGCAGTATTCGTCTGGCGAAATTATTGCTGCCCGAGGCGAAAACAGTCGGCGTTATGCTTGGACTGTCTTCTGTTGAGCGGCGAGAGGAATTGGCCGCCGATATTCAGGCTGCGGGCTTGCAAGCAGAGTTTGTCACGATTGGTAGCAACGACAATCCAATCAATAAAATCGAGCCGCTGATGCGCAATGCCGATGTATTTATCCCTGTGCCTGATACTCGCCTAATCAACATTGCAACGGCGAAATGGATATTGCACCTGAGCTATAGATATAAAGTACCGGTTATCGCCTTCTCTCGAACCTACGCAAAAGCTGGAGCACTGGCTGCGATCTATTCATCGCCGCACAATGTGGCGCTGCAGACTGCTGAATGGATTGCTGATAGGGCAGTCTCTAAAGCCATTTCAGGTCAAGCCTATCCACCAAAATACTATTCCATGGACTTTAATTATTCGGTGGCGGCCAGCCTAAATGTGGCAATCAAGAGTGATCAGTTTTACCGTGAGCAGATGCACAAGGAGGCTCAATAGGTGACCGCAAAAAAACAATTTTCAAGTATTCACTCGCGACTGTTGATCACCTCGTTATTTCCTCTGACATTGCTCTGCATTGTCTTGGCGAGTTATATGATTGGCAGTCAACGCACTGTGCTTCTGACTAATCTTCACAACACTGGCTCTGTTGCTGCACAGCAGATCTCCTCCAATGCCGAATTCGCGCTCTATTCTAACAATCAGAAAATGCTTAGAGATCTCGGTGAGTCGGTGCTTGATATTCCGGCAGTTAATGGTTTGCTTTTTTACAATGCCAGCCAAGACACCAGTGTCGCTATCGGCGAACTAGATTCGGATATGGTCACTGGCCCTCAAAATTACGAGTTTGGCAAGCCAGTTTATCGGGATCACAACTGGTACTTTTACTCGCGAGTGACACTGACGCCGCCGGCTCTCGAGGACTATGACGAAGGTGAACAGCCAGATGCTGATGTTTTAGGCTGGGTGGTTGTTTCACTGACTGACAAAATACTCGAAGAACAGTATCGCGAAGGTATTTTTGCCATCGTGCTGGTCTCCACTCTCGGGTTGTTGATGGCGGCCTGGTTATCCATGAGAATTGGGCGAAGTATTTCTCGCCCGGTGGAAATACTCACCGGTATTGTTGAGACTATGGAGGCGGGTAGTCTCAATAACCTAGCGGTGGAAGCTGGGCCTGCGGAAGTGCGCAAGCTAGCGTCGGGCATCAATCAGTTGGCGACCACTGTTCGACAGTCTAATGTGCGTATGCAAAGTGAGGTAGCCCGTGCAACCGCACAGCTGCAGATAACCCTGATCGAGCTCGAAGAAGCCATGGAAGCTCAGGATCAGTTCCTCGCCAGAATGAGTCATGAACTGCGTACACCACTGACCGCAGTCATTGGCTTTTCTAAATTGCTCTCGATCGAGACCGACACAGAAAAGCGCGATGAGAATCTGCGTATTATCAATATGTCATCGAATATGCTGCTGACTATGATTGATGATATTCTCGAGTTTTCCAAGGCCCGGGTGGGTGGGTTTACCCTAGAGAAGGTTTCCTTTTATATCGAGTCTTGGATTGCCGATCTGATGTCCATTCAACGTCAGCGAGCGCAAGAAAAAGGCCTGACCTTGAGTTATTCAATTGATGAGGCCATTCCTCAAGCCTTGGTCGGCGATCCGGTGCGCTTTACTCAAGTGATCAGCAACCTTTTAAGCAACGCGATCAAGTTTACCGATAGCGGAACTATCAGTGTCGATATTCGCTGTCTTAGCAATCTAGATGACAAGGTCACATTGGAGTGCTCGGTTACGGATACAGGCAAAGGCATTGAAGAGCACAAAATCCCGACCCTGTTCGATCCATTCTCTCAGGAAGATACATCGATAAACCGACGCTTTGGCGGGGCCGGATTGGGTCTGTCTATCTGTAAAAACCTGGTTCAGGCAATGGGCGGTCAGATAAAAGTTCAGAGTAAGGTTGATCAAGGTTCGGTTTTCTCGTTTACCTGCAAGCTGACGGCAAATACGGCTCCGAATGCCGGGGCGTTGGTTGGTGCATCGACCAGCAGAGTATCTCCTGAGGAGGTATTAACTGGGATGACGATTTTGGTTGCCGAAGATAACGCTTTCAATCAGAAGTTGATTGTTCGTTTGCTCACAGGCTATGGGGCAAATTGCTTGACGGCCAACAATGGCCAAGAGGCGATCGAAATCGCCAGTGAGCTGCATGTGGACGCAATTCTGATGGATCTTCATATGCCGATTGTCGACGGTGTTGCCGCCAGCGAGACGATCATTCAGCAGTCAGGGGAGAGCCCGCCTATTATTGCATTGACTGCCGATGTCACCATGGTTGAGCGCGAGAGGATCACGCAGGCTGGTGCGGCAATGCTGTTGCTCAAACCAGTCAATGAGCGCGAACTGATCGATAGTTTGACTCAAGTTGTAGCCAATTCTTCGAATACTCTGACGTCGAAGGGGGCAGGGCTACTTTCAACAGCGGTACCTGTGGAAGAGTTGAAAAAGGCGCTTTATCAAAGTCTCGACAAGCTTGATGAGCAACTGAAAAACAACCAAAACGGTAGCTTGCGCGAAATAGTCCACGACCTTATGGGCCTTTCTGGCCTCTATGGCATGGCCGAGTTAAGAGAGATGGTATTGGCCTTCAGAGCTGGTTATGGCTCTTTAGATGCACAGAAGAACCTTATGCGGGTGAAGCAAATTCGCCAGCATATTGACGATTTCCTCGGACCTTGATGTGAGCTCCTATAATCCCTTAGATCAAAAACTAATCCTTTCGTACTAGTTCGTCAGTGTAATTTTCTTTTGCAAATCACAGGCCTATTATAGAACCCTGTATTGGCTCCCTAGCATGATGCGTACAAAGGGATGGTAGTGGTGAAAAGATTACAGTCCTACACTGCTTTTTATACAGACGGCGCTAATAAGCAGGATGCTTGAGGCATAGCTGACAGGGAGTTGGCTAGTAAGGAAACAGGCCAAATTAGCAATAGCCGTTTTGTCACTACCTTTTTTGTGTGAGTACATGGCGACTAGGAAGTCGTGCACCAGGGATGGTGCGAGTCAATATTTATTTTACAGGCGGCACTAAATAAGCAGGACGCTTGAGGCACAGCTGACAGGGAGTTGGCTGGTTAGGGAAACAGGCCAATTTAGTCTGCCGTTTTGATACTACCGATGCTGTGTCAATGCATCGCAAATAGGAAGATCGGCACCAGGGACGGTGTATGCTAGATGTTTTGTAAAGACGGCGCTAATAAGCAGGACGCTTAGGTATAGCTGACAGGAAGTTGGCTAGTTATGGAAACAGGCCAAATTAGCATTTTCCGTTTTGAGATCACCGTTATTTATGGATGTATCGGAACAGGGACGTTCTGTGCCAAGGATGGTGCAAGGTAGTAATTTTGAAGATCACTGGTACCCCTTAGAACCCGGATATGGCACTTGCCCAGTCTGGGTTTTTTTTGGCCGTCGAATTTCTTTTACTCCATAGCCTATAAGACATAGACTGCCTGCTTATTAACTTGATACCAAAAATCTCTATGTCTCGAAAAGAAAAACCGACCGATCCCTATGCTAGTCGTGAAGCCTCCAAGTACCAGAAGCCTGTGCCGAGTCGAGAGTTTGTCCTCGACTATCTCCGAGAAAGTGTTGGGCCGCTGACTCACGAGGAAATTTGCCTGGGTTTGCAATTGGTCGATGATGAGCAGATCGAAGCTATGCGCCGACGTCTTCGAGCTATGGAGCGGGATGGGCAGGTTGCTCGCAATCGAGCCGATGGTTATGGCACTTTGGATAAGTTAAATTTGGTCAAAGGTCGCGTTATCGGCCATCCGGAGGGCTATGGTTTTGTCTCACCTCTGGAAGTAGGCGAACAAGATATCTATCTCTCCAGTCGCCAAATGCGTCGCGTCTTTGACGGTGACATTGTCCTGGTGAGAATCGCTGGCCGAGATCGCCGTGGGCGTCCCGAAGGGACGTTGGTGGATATTGTTGAGCGCAAGACTACTGAGTTGGTCGGGCGTTACTTCTGCGAGAGCGGCATTCACTTTGTGCGCCCAGACAACCCCCGCATCAGTCAGGACATTCTAATTGCCAGCGATCAGCTCAATGGTGCTGCCGCCGGTCAGATTGTATTGGTTGGTATCACTGATGCGCCGTCGCGCAATAGCCCTCCCAGCGGGCGCATTGTCGAAGTGTTGGGCGATCATTTGGATCCGGGTCTCGAGATCGAAGTGTCGATTCGCAATTATGGCATTCCCCACCTGTGGAACGATGCGGTTCAGGCTGAGACTGATGCCATACCAGACCATGTTACCGACAAAGAATTCCGTGTTGATCTGCGCTCTCTGCCACTGGTTACCATCGATGGCGAAGATGCGCGGGATTTTGATGACGCAGTTTACTGCCAGCCCAAGCCACGGGGTGGCTGGAAGTTAATTGTTGCCATCGCGGATGTATCCCATTACGTGAAACCGGGCAGTGCTCTGGATATTCAGGCCTTTGAACGGGGCAACTCGGTTTACTTCCCCAATCATGTTGTGCCGATGTTGCCGGAAAAGCTGTCCAATGGCCTCTGCTCTCTGAATCCTAAGGAAGATCGTCTATGTATGGTCTGCGAAATGCAGATCAGCCGCGAGGGTGATGTTACCAAGTATCAGTTTTACGAAGCGGTTATGTATTCCCATGCGCGTATGACCTACACCCAGGTGGCCCAGATTATTGAAGAGCGAGGATCTGCGGAAGACGCCAATATCCGCGATCGATTTGCCGCCATCCTGCCGCAGATTGATTCGCTACACGACCTTTACAGCGTGCTGCACAAACGCCGCAGTGAGCGTGGCGCTATCGACTTCGACACTCAGGAGACCCGTATCCTGTTTGATAGTCAGCGTAAGATAAGCCAAATTATTCCGGTTAAACGCACGGAGGCACACCGCCTTATTGAAGAGTGCATGTTGGCCGCCAATGTCTGCACCGCGCAATTTCTTGAAAAATCTAAACTGCCTGCTCTCTATCGTGTCCACGAAGGTCCCAGCGAAGACCGCCTTTCATCGGTGCGCGACTTTCTCGGCGAACTGGGTATGGGTTTAGGTGGCGGCGACGACCCGCAGCCAGAGGACTATCAGCGGGTTTTAAGGTTAGCTAAAAATCGTGATGATGCCTCGGTAATCCAGTCGGTACTTTTGCGCTCGATGAGCCAAGCGGTGTATCAGGCTGAAAATCTGGGTCATTTTGGGCTCGCCTTTGAGGGCTATACCCATTTCACCTCACCGATTCGCCGCTATGCCGATCTATTAGTGCATCGCGCCATTCGCAGCCTGATTCGCAGCAAGAAAAAGGTTTCTGGTGTAGTGCGTGTCGATGGCGCCAAAGAAATTGCCAAAGCTGAGATCTATCCCTATGAGCTGCCTCGTCTCGATGAAACTGGCGCCCACCTCTCTGTCACAGAGCGCCGCGCTGACGAGGCGACTCGCGATGTGGTCAACTGGCTCAAGTGTGAGTATTTAGTTGATCGCGTCGGTCAGGAATACGCTGGTGTAGTGACTGCTGTGACCGGCTTTGGCTTGTTTGTTATGCTCGATGAGCTCTATGTCGAAGGTTTGGTCCACGTCACCGGTCTACCAAAAGATTATTACAATCATGAAGCTGCGCAGCATCGCATGGTTGGCGAGCGCACCGGGCGTATATTCCGTCTTGGCGACAAGCTCAGAGTTAAGGTGGTGCGGGTCAATCTCGATGAGCGCAAAATTGATTTTGAGTTGGCTGGTGAGGAAAATTCTAGCAACCGTTCAGTGGCTAAAAAGCCAGCGGGAAAATTTACCGGAAAAGCTGGCGGCAAGACACGTGAGCAAGATTCCAAGAAGGGCTCCAAAGGTAAAAAGAAACGTGGAGCTGGCGCTAGATCTGGTGGCAAGGACTCAGCACCTGGTTCGAAGCGCCGTCGCAATGCACCCAAAGCTGCGGGGCAGGGTGGGAAAGGTGCCGGTCCCAAGAAAAAGCCTAAAAGCTGAGTCGGCTTTTAGGCTTTTGATTTTTTAAGTAGCTGCTTTAAAGAGCCGCTTTAAAGAGCTGATTTAAACAATCATTTTAAATGATTCGGCAATACCCGATTGAGGATCTCGGCAACATAGCTGAGAAACAATGTGCCCATACTGCTCTTGTAAAAATTGGGATCGCTATTGCCCACCGCCAAAATGCCATAGAGGCTGTCATAGCGCAGCGGCACCGCGGCCACTGATCCCACCTGACGGCCTCGCTCACCAAACAAAAACACCATCTCGTCTTCACGAAGTACGCCGCAGACTGTCCGATTGGCACCAATCAACGTACCTACACGCTCATTGGCTTTCTCGGTGCTGGCAATGCGCGCCATGGTGCGGGGCAGCTTCTTCTCGTCGCCAAACAGCGTCAGGCTATAAAATTCTATACCGTAATCTTTGCCGAGGCTGTCATAGACTGCCTCAACCAATGATCCCAGAGTTTTGGCTTCGAGAAGGTTGAGTACCAAACGTTTGGTTTTTTCAAACAGCAGATCGTTATCCTGGGCGGTCTGCAGCATATTATCTAACCGCGAACGCATTTCTTTGTTGCGCTCACGCATCACACCAACCTGACGTTCAACCAAGGAAATCGCTTTGCCACTATTGTGGGGCAGAATCATGGTTTCGAGGATATCAGTGTTTTTATCCAAAAAATCTGGATTCTCGCGAAGGAATTCGCGTACTACTTTTTCGATTGAATCAGCTTTTGTTTTTACTTCTTTGCTCATATTCTTATACGTCCGTGAAAAACTGTCTTCGCTGGGCCGCTCATTATCAGTGGATGGCCGGCACCTTTCCAGTCTATTTTCAGAGACCCTCTGGTTAAGTGAACGGTTACTGGTGAGTCGACTAACTGTTGTTGGATGGCAGCCACTGCTGCCGCACAGGCACCAGAGCCACAGGCTTCAGTTTCGCCAACGCCTCGCTCGAACACTCTCAGTTTAATCTCAGTGCGATCGACTATCTGCATAAAACCCACATTGACGCGGTTGGGGAAACGCTCATGGGATTCGAGGGCTGCGCCCAATTCGGCCACTGGCGCTGTCTCTACATCGGCTACGGTTACCACCGCATGAGGATTACCCATGGAGACTGCAGCAATGCGCTGTGCCTGGCCATTAACCTCTATATCATAGAGCAGTGCCGGTTCGTTGGCCTGAAAGGGAATCGCTGGGGGATCCAGTTCCGGAATACCCATATCCACGGCAACCAGATTCTTATTAATCAGATTTAGCGTCATCACACGGTTTGAGGTCTGCACTTTAATCGACTTCTTGCCAGTCAGCTGACGATCGTGAACAAAGCGCGCTAGACAGCGAGCGCCATTGCCACATTGCTCAACTTCGGCACCGTCGCAATTAAATATGCGATAATTAAAGTCTACATCGACAGCAGAGGGCGGCTCAATGATCAACACCTGATCACAGCCAATACCGGTCTTGCGATCAGCCAAGCGTCGCACCATGGAAGCGGTAATACGGACATTCTGCGTGACTGCATCAATGACCACAAAATCATTGCCGAGCCCGTGCATTTTTGTGAATTTCATTAACATCAGGGTTATCTCACTGCTGCGGGCAGCAAGCTTTCGCCACTGAGCAGATCTTCGATGGTTTCCCGACGTCTGACCAAATACACCTGGTTGCCATCGACCATGACTTCAGGTGCGCGCGGGCGACTGTTGTAATTGGAGCTCATTACGAAGCCGTAGGCACCGGCTGACATTAGGCACAGGTAGTCGCCAGCAGAGATCGCCAGAGATCGGTCTTTAGCGAGAAAATCACCGGTCTCACAGACAGGTCCAACTACATCGTAAACAGCGCTCTCTGCTACTGCATTATCGGAATTACCAGCTGAAATTGGTTGAATATCCATCCAAGCCTGATACAGCGCAGGTCGAATCATATCGTTCATGGCTGCATCGACAATGGCAAAATTTTTCTCACCATTGCTTTTCAAATACTGTACTTGGGTCAACATTACCCCAGCGTTGGCAGTAATCGAGCGGCCTGGTTCCAGTACTAGGGTTTCACTGCGGTCGGTCAAGAGCGGCAGAATGGCCGACATATAACTCTGGGGGGTGGGTGGCTGTTCGTTGTCATAGCGCACGCCAAGACCACCGCCAATATCTATGTGTTGCAGGGCTATGCCGAGCCCGGCCAATTCGTCCACCAGTGCCAACAAGCGCTCCAATGCGGCGACAAAGGGCGCTATATCCACTAGCTGTGAGCCGATATGACAGTCGACTCCGACTACATTGATATGTGCCATCTGAGCTGCGCGCTGATACACCTTAGCGGCCAGATTGATATCTATACCAAACTTGTTTTCTTTCAGGCCCGTGGATATATAGGGATGGGTTTGGGCATCCACATCTGGGTTGACCCGCAGAGACACGGCCGCGATTGCGTCACAGCTGGCTGCAGTACTGTTTAGTAGTTCAAGCTCGGCTTCGGATTCGACATTGAAGCAGTGAATGCCCAGTTCGAGGGCCCGTTGCATCTCGCTGGCGGTTTTGGCGACGCCAGAAAAAACGACTTTGGCTGGATCACCGCCAGCGCGCAACACACGCTCAAGCTCGCCAATAGAGACAATATCAAAACCCGCGCCCAGTTCGGCGAGAGTTTGTAGCACGGCAATATTGGAGTTGGCTTTTACCGCATAGCAGATCAGATGCTCTTTGTCGGCCAGGGCCGATTGGTAGGCGAGAAAATTATTGCTGATGGCGGCTTTGCTATAGACGTAACAAGGCGTACCAAATTGGCTGGCAATAGAGGAAAGTGATGTGCTCTCAATAAACAGGTTCCCATCCTGGGAACTAACGGCGTGGTGCATAGTAATTTAGTCTTTATTTTGGTTAGCTAATGTTTGGTATTTAGGTGCTTGGTAATTGGATGTCTGGTAGGTCGTTGAGACATCTTCCGGAAGATACAGATCACCTTTGTTACCGCAGCCGGAAATAATTATGGCGACAAAAATGACACCAGCAGATCGCAGTACTGCCTGTCGATCGATTCGCGGTAGATTGCTCAATAAATGCGCAAGTAAATAACGATACATGGTTTATAATTCCTGCCGTTGACGAGACTGCATGCCTATCTAACCTGTGGACGTCAGTATAGCGGCAGTGGCGGACGACACTCAAACAAATATGCGGCGCGAGCCCAATCTAAAACGCACTATTTATAACTCACTTGGCATTGGCCAGACACTGGATGTAATAAATGAATGAAGCACAGTTTAATCAACTGGTAGACGAGCTGATGTTTTCCATCGAAGAGAGCATTGACGACAGTGGTGCGGATATGGATTACGAGAACAGTGCCGGTATGCTCACTATCACCTGCGAGAGCAATGGCACACAGATTATTCTGTCACGGCAAGCGGCTGTGGGCGAAATCTGGCTGGCGGCGAAATCCGGTGGTTTTCACTTTAAGCTGCAAGACAGTGTCTGGTGCAATACTGTCAGCGGCGTGCCGCTGATTGATATGCTCAGTGAGGCCTGCCTCGCCCAGTCAGGGGAAACTATTAGTTTCGACTTCTAGTTACCGCTCGCCGAGCCGCGCCTTGGCGCGACTAGCCGCTGCCACAACCTGGGCAGGTGCTGTGCCGCCGAGATGGTCGCGAGCAGCAACTGAACCCTCTAGGGTTAGCACATCAAACACATCGGCACTGATCTCAGTGGAAAACTGCTGTAGCTCTTCCAGTGACATTTCCGAGAGGTCCTTGTTTTCAGCCAGTCCATAGGCAACAGACTTGCCGACAATCTCATGGGAGTCTCTAAAGGCAATACCTTTGCCAACCAGATAATCGGCCAGATCGGTGGCCGTTGAAAAGCCGCGACGCGCCGCTTCGTACATCATATCTTTGCGCGACTCGATGGCCGGAATCATATCGGCAAATGCACGAAGGCAGTCGCGAACTGTATCCACAGTATCAAACAGCGGCTCTTTATCTTCCTGATTGTCCTTGTTGTAGGCCAGTGGCTGGCTTTTCATCAGGGTCAGCAGTGAGATTAGGTGGCCATTGACCCTGCCTGTTTTGCCACGCACCAGTTCGGGCACATCGGGATTTTTCTTCTGCGGCATAATCGATGAACCAGTGCAGAAGCGGTCGGGTAGATAGATAAACTGAAATTGTGCTGAAGTCCAGAGGACTAATTCCTCGGACATACGTGACATATGGGTCATCAAGATACTAGCAAAGGCACAGAATTCGATGGCAAAGTCTCGGTCACTGACCGAGTCGAGAGAATTCTCGGTAGGCTTATCAAAGGCCAGGGCCTGAGCGGTAAACTGTCGGTCTATAGGGTAGGTTGTTCCAGCTAGGGCAGCTGCACCCAGAGGGCTCTGGTTGAGTCTTGTGCGGCAATCTTGCAGGCGGCTGAAATCGCGCTCAAGCATTTCATTCCAAGCCAGAAGATGGTGGCCAAAGGTCACTGGTTGGGCGGTTTGCAAGTGAGTGAAACCAGGCATAATGGTGTTGGCTTCCTGCTCTGCCAGGCCAATTAAACCCTCTTGTAAGCGCGTCAAAATCGGCGCTATATGATCGATCTGGTCACGCAGCCAAAGGCGAATATCGGTTGCCACTTGATCGTTTCGCGAGCGCCCTGTGTGCAGTTTCTTGCCGACAATGCCAATTTTAGCGGTGAGAGCGGCTTCGATATTCATATGCACATCTTCCAGACCCACCGACCAGGGAAACTCACCGGCCTCGATCTGGGCTTCAATTTCCTGCAGTCCGAGCATAATTTGATCGCGTTCGGTTTCACTTAATACGCCTGCTTTGCAGAGCATGCTGGCGTGAGCCACTGAGCCTTGAATATCTTGGCGATAGAGGCGCTGATCAAAATTTACCGAGGCGGTAAAGCGGGCGACAAAATCATCCACCGGCTCGTTAAAGCGACCACCCCAAGCTTGGTTAGTTTGTGTGGCCGGGGCGTTGTTGGTCTCGTTGTTTTCGTTATTACTCATCGACTTGTTTGCTCAGTGGTTATATCGCGACTACGATTATAGCTAATCACAGGGATGAGCAATAACTTGAATGAGTGATTCAGGGACAAATCAGACTCAAATAGGCAATTATTTTATCCCTGACCTCTGTCGCGGGCAGGGTTTGTTAGGAATATTTGTTATTGCCGCCTTATCTGCGTTGCTAATGGCGCTGCTCCACAATGGTATTGGCGACTTCGATTTTCTCTGGCTGGGCAAAATAGTACTGCTAATATTCTGGATTGCGCTACTCAGCGCGATATTTTTATGCCGCGCACAACCCTATTTGCTGCATCTTACCCTTCCTCGGATTGCGCTGATTAACTACCTGTTGGTTTTATTGGCGGCAGCTCTCTGTGCCGTGACTGCAGAATACTGGAATAACTATTCTCGCACTGGAATCTGGCGTACAGATCCGCTGTCAATATTGAATATTGTTCTGATCGCGGCAATTCCCGCCGGTGTGTTACTGCGACTTTATTACTTACAGCAGCTCTTACATCAACAGCAAAAGGCCGGGTTTGAGGCGCGACTGGCGGCTTTGCAAGCGACCATAAGGCCACACTTCTTATTTAACAGTATGAACAGCCTTGCGACACTGATTCGCATCGATGCTGATAAAGCGGAGAAAACCGTTGAGAATCTGTGCGACCTTTTCCGCTACGCGCTGAAAGACAGTGGCTCAGTGACTTTGCAGGAAGAGGTGGATGCCTGTCAGGGCTATCTTGAAATCGAAAAGCTACGCCTCGACGAGCGTCTTGAATACAGCTGGGATATCAAGGTCGAGCTCAGCGATATTTCTGTTCCTCCCTTGATTTTGCAGCCATTAATTGAAAATGCGGTTTTTCATGGAGTGCAACCGGCTATTCAGGGCGGCTCTATTTATATCACTATTTATTCCTGTGGGGACTGGCTCTGTATAGACCTAGTTAACAGCCTCCCTGAAACGACTAGCCACAGAGCGGCGCTCTCTGAAAAGGCCTCTGGCCATCAATTGGCCGTGGATAATTTGCGCTGTCGACTCGATGTCTATTTTAGTGGCAGCGCCAAGTTACAGGAAACTGTATTCAAAAATCACTACCATACGAGGATTCTATTTAAACCATTGGAGGGTTAAAGATGATCAAGGTATTGATCGTAGATGATGAACCGCTGGCACGAATCCGCCTGCAGCGTCTGCTCGAAACAAAATCGGATATAGATGTTGTGGGTGAAGCGCGAAGTGGCCTCGAAGCGCTGCAGATGACGCATCAATATCTACCGGATATCGTATTGATGGATGTGCGTATGCCAGATATGGATGGTCTCGATGCCGCGCGGCAGATTACAAAAATGGTACCGCCTCCAGCGGTGATCTTCTGTACCGCATTTGAAGACTTCGCACTGCGCGCTTTTGATGCCAAAGGCTTTGCCTATTTACTTAAACCAATCAAAGCCATTGAGCTGGATGAGGCGCTAAAGCGAGCCGCGAGCGCAACCCGTGCGCAGCTTAATGGCCAAGCCTCGAGTCACCGGCGGCATCTTTGCAGCAGGACCCACAACGGTCTTGAACTGGTCGCAGTCGAGCAGATTCGGTTGCTGCAGGCCGATCAAAAATATGTCACCGCCTACACCGCTGAGGGTGAAACCGTGCTTTCCGATACCCTCAAGGATATTGAAAAGGAGTTCTCGCAGTTTTTTATTCGCGTGCACCGCAGCGCACTGGTTGCCCGCAATGCCATTGAGGGGTTGACCTATGCGGAGGGTCAACTGGCGGTTAAGCTCCGAGATATCCCCATTCAGCCCATTGTCAGTCGTCGCCTAGAGCCGAAGTTGCGGCAATTAGTGCCTCAGCTTTAAAGCTACCCCCTCAGCTTTAACGCTACCCTAGTTCGATAAAATTCAGCTGCCCAAGCGCAGCCAAATGGTCGATAATGATCGACTAGTTAATTACAACGATGGAATTTCAGTGCCCCAGACGATCCGAATTGCGACGCGAAAGAGCCCCTTGGCCCTTTGGCAGGCTGAGTTTGTAAAAGCCAAATTACTTGAAAATCACCCACAGCTTGATGTTCAGTTGGTGGCCATGACCACCCGCGGTGATGTGCTTCTGGATACGCCACTGGCAAAAGTTGGTGGCAAAGGTCTGTTTGTTAAAGAGCTCGAAGTGGCGATGCTAGAAAATCGCGCCGATATTGCCGTGCACTCCATGAAAGACGTGCCCATGGAATTTCCTCCGGGACTTGGCCTAACAGTGATCTGTGAACGGGAAGATCCTCTAGATGCCTTTGTCTCTAACCGCTATTCCGATCTTGCCGAACTGCCACCCGGATCCGTGGTGGGAACTTCCAGTCTGCGTCGCCAGTGTCAGATTCGTGCGAGCTTTCCAGAGTTGCAAATCAAAGACCTGCGCGGCAATGTTAATACTAGATTAGCGAAACTGGATTACGGCGATTACGACGCTATTATCCTTGCCAGTGCCGGATTGATTCGACTGGGTATGGAGGCGCGTATTGCCTCGCGACTCGAGCCAGAACTCTGTCTGCCTGCAGGTGGCCAGGGTGCCGTGGGAATCGAATGCCGCCTCGATGATCAGCTCACCATTGATTTACTCAAACCTCTAGAACACAGTCAGACACGCATCCGCGTCACCGCCGAGCGCGCACTCAATCGACGTCTAGAAGGTGGCTGTCAGGTGCCTATTGCCTGTTACGCTGAGCTGGATGAAGCGGGCAACTCCCTGCAACTTCGTGGCTTAGTGGGCAGTGTCGACGGCGCGCGTATTCTGCAAGATCAACTCTCCGCCCCGACAGAGCAGGCAGAGAAGCTCGGTATTGAGCTGGCTGAGCGTTTGCTGGCCGCAGGTGCTGGTGAAATTCTCGCCGAGGTTTACGGGGCAGACTAATGTCGCAACGCATTCTGGTGATCAGACCCTCGCGGCAGGCAGATCAATTTATTGCACTGCTAGAGCAGGCTGGTGCCCAGGTATGCCACACCCCAGTGATGTCCATTGAACCTATAGTTGATGGTCAGTCGATTAAAAACCTGATTCTGGAAGTGGATAATTTTGATAAGGCCATCTGTGTCAGCGGCAATGCTGCCGAATTGGCCATTGAGTGGCTGGATCGCTACTGGCCCATGCAACCTGTGGGCATAGAGTTTTTTGCCGTGGGGCAACAGACGGCGCAAATTCTTGGTGCTGCAGATATTGCCGCTCTATCGCCCAGGGGCCGGCAAAATAGTGAGGCGCTGTTGGCGCTGCCCGAATTGCAGGGCTTGAGTGGTCAGCGGGTGATTATTTTCCGCGGCCGCGGCGGTCGAGAAATTCTTCGGGATACTCTGATTGAGCGCGGTGCGCGGGTTGATTACTGTGAACTCTATGAGCGCGTAATCAACCCAGAGCAGGTGTTATTGGCGCGCGAGCAGCTGCAGCAAACTGATTGTCTGGTAGCTCACAGCGGCGAGTTGCTGACAGCCTTGGGTGAGCAGTCTGGAGAGCCGGGGGCTGATACGGTGGTTGTGGTGCCAAGCGAACGAGTGGCAGAGATTGCCCGTGAGTTGGGTTATAGGACTATTGTCAGTGCCGAAAATGCGCTGCCAGAGTCGATGTTAGCTGCGGTGCAGAAGGCGCTGTAATTTATTGCGTTAAAAGCGGCTGACAAGCTATTCTTTGATTAATGAATAAATTTTTGTCGTTTAATAAGTGTTAAACAGACGCGCAACAAAAGAGGGAAAATGGTGACTGAGAAAAAATCGACTGCACCTGCGGCAAGCGACAAAAAAGATTCCGCGAAAGCCAGTTCTTCTGTAGCGGATAAGCCCAGCTCAGCTAAGCCATCTGCCAAGAGCAGGACCACGCAAGCTACTGACAACAAACCTCCGAAGAAATCCTTCCCCTGGTTTAAAGCTATTCTTATATTGTTGCTGATCGCGGCACTGGCTGGGTCGTCTTGGTTTGGTTGGATGCAATGGCAGCAGCGCACGGTTTTAGCCGAGGGCCTGCAAAGTGGCCTAACGGCCCTTGAGATTAAGCTTGCGAGACAGCAGCAAGCAACAGTCCGTGCAGACCAACAGCAATCGCAGACTATTAAAGCGCTGCAGGATCAACTCTATTCTCTGCGCCTGCTGGCTAATCGTCAGGCCGAACAGATATTAACTCTGGGCACCGCCACTCGTGGCGATTGGCTATTGGCAGAGGCCTCCTATCTATTGCGTCTGGCCAATCAGCGTCTTCAGGTGGAGCGCAGTATAGAAAATCCTCTGGCGATTTTAGAAAATGTCGATAGAATTTTTGTTCAAATCAATGATCCTGAATTACTGGCAGTGCGCGATGCCTTGGCGGTGGACATTGCCGCCCTGCGCATGACTGAAAAGGTCGATCGCGAGGGCATCTACCTTGAATTACAGGCAATCTCATCGGCCCTTGAAACACTCTCTGTACTTGAACCCCATGCTGATTCCCCTGCTGTTCAGGTAGCTGCGGACGCTGAGCCGGCGTCGAGCACCCTAGTTGAAACTCTTGAGCGTTTCAGTGAAAAATTTGGCAGTCTAATTGTCCTGCAGAAGCGCCAACAACCAATTGAACCTTTGCTTAGTGGCGTGGAACAAACCATGGTGCGTCAGAATCTCTATCTGTTACTTGAGCAAGCGCAGGGTGCACTGCTGCGCGAAGAGCAGGCTATCTATAGCAGCAGCCTCAATAAGGCTGAGATTTTATTGCGCAATTACTTCCAGTTAAACAGTGAATCCGAAGCTTCGATCGCGAGACTGCAAGCTCTCGCTGAAAGATCAGTGAGTCAGCAGCTGCCGGATATCTCCGGCTCCCAAAATGCCATCCAAACAGCCCTCAATTTGCGTCATAGCAGCGCTGCTGACGAGGGAGCTGAACAGTGAGAAAGCTTTTATTATTGCTGGTGCTGGCTCTGTTTGTGGGGGCGCTGGCAGTTTGGGTATTACAGTTTGGCAGTGGCTACGTGTTGTTAAATTTTGCTGAATTTACCATTGAGATGAGTGTCTGGACTGGACTGCTGATCTATGTGGCGGCCACTGCACTGCTGTTCTGGTTGCTGTTAACTTGGCGCTGGATAATGGGCGCTGGTGGTTTTAGATTTTGGTGGCGCAATCGTCGTAATGCGCGCATTCAGAATCAGACTGCCGAAGGATTGTTGTTGTTTGCCGGTGACGATTGGCCGGAGGCGGCAAAGCTGCTGTGCCAGTCTGCGGATAAATCTTCTATGCCAGTGGTTAACTTGCTCTTTGCAGCCCGAGCTGCCGCTGACAGTGAGCAGTTTGATCAGGCCCGTCAAATTCTGCAGCGGCTAAAAAATTCTTATCCTAAGAGTCATTTTATTGCCGATAAGGCGCTGGCTGAATGCTACCTGCTTGAAGAACAGCCCGAGGAAGCGCTGAAAATTTTACAGGGGATCTATGGCAATAACCCTCGAGACAAAGCGCTGTTGCGACTCTTAGCTGATGCCCACTACCTTTCTGAGGACTGGGTTGCTCTGCAGAAGATGTTGCGTGACCTGAAGCGTTTTCACGCGATTAGCGATCTGGATCTGGCTAGTCTAGAACAGGACGTTTACTGCAATTTACTCGATAGTCTGGTGGCTGATAACAGCGGCTCCCTCAGTGAAAAGCGCGCACAGCTTGAGGATATTTGGCATCTAATTCCCAGAAAACAACAGCGAGACCCACTGATTATTGCCAGCTATGCTGACAGTCTAGGCAGAGTTCAGCAGGGTGAAAAGCAGCAGGCGCTGTTGACCAAATCCCTAAATCGACAGTGGCATGTACTTCTGGTCGCGCAGTTCGGCGAACTTGAATCAGCGAGCCCAGAAAAGCAGCTGGCAGTGGCTGAGAAATGGTTTGTGCAGCACAGTGACGATGCCGACCTGTTATTAGCGCTGGGGCAGATCTGTCAGCGGCTGCAGTTTTGGGGCAAGGCCAAAGACTATCTTACGGCCGCCCTTAAACTGCGCCCCTCGGTTCAGGGGTCGATCTATCTTGCCAATGTGCTGGAAAAGATCGGCGATAACAACGCCAGCGCCGAGGCGTATAAACAGGGGCTTCTTGCTGCGCTTAACGCCGAACAGGAAAAAGAATAACAGTAGTTGCAGGATTCGCTGTTCCTAGGCACTGTTAAAGAGAGCCGGTTAGGCTGCGGTTTGAAAGCTCCGCAGCAACTCTATCTCATCGGCCCAGATTGACGGGTCTATGGTTTCCAGAACCAATGGGATTTCGTCAAAGCGCTTATCTTGCATAATAAACTGGAAGACATTTAGTCCCAGATTGCCATGGCCAAGACTGTGGTGGCGATCGACGCGGCTGGCATATTCTGAGCGTGAATCATTTAGATGCATACCGCATAGATAGTCAAAGCCGACAATCCGCTGAAAATCATCAAAGACCTTCTCACAGCCATCGGTGCTGCGCATATCATAGCCCGCGGCAAAAGCGTGGCAGGTGTCATAACAGATACCAATGCGGCTCTTATCCTCGACCCCGTCGACCATGGCCGCTAACTGCTCAAAGCTAAAACCAAGATTGCTGCCCTGACCTGCAGTATTTTCAATCACTGCTGTGACTCCGGAAGTTACCTCGAGGGCCAGATTGATCGATTCAGCAATTTTGGCTATGCACTGGTCTTCCGAGATTTTGCGCAAATGGCTGCCGGGATGAAAGTTGAGATATTTGAGTCCCAATTGCTCACAGCGGCGCAGTTCATCGACAAAGGCTTCGCGGGATTTTTCAAGACCCTCAGTTTCAGGGTGACCAAGATTTATCAGGTAGCTATCGTGAGGTAGGATCTGCTCAGGTGAAAAATCATAGCGCTCACAGTTCTCTCTAAACTTCTCAATGGTCTCTTGACTGAGGGGCTTGGCCTGCCATTGGCGCTGATTCTTGGTAAAGAAGGCAAAGGCGGTGGCGCCAATCGCATGGGCGTTAAGAGGTGCGTTCTCGATGCCGCCAGCCGCACTAACGTGGGCGCCAATGTATTTCATAGGGATCCATTTTGGGGGGTTAGGTTGAGGTGTATTAGGCTGTCGATAATAGGGCAAAAGGGATTAATCTCCAATGCCCTTGATAGCTGTCAAATGACTTGCAGTGAAAATCTGCTAATCTTTTATGTGTAACCAATAACAGTTCAATGCCCATGATTGATTTTGAAAACACCCCTCAGGTAGCTCTGGAGTTTATGAATCGCGAGCATCGCAAAGCGTTTGATGATGCCAATGCCTTAAAGCGCCTCTTGGATAGCGCCTTGGCCCTGCGGCTTGACAGCGCCTCGGAATCTGAGGCGATCGATGAGCTTGGTGACGAAATAGAGACAGAAGTGGAAATCAACACCAGCCAGCTCGACAGCGACGCAATAGAGCAGCTGATGGAGACTTTGCTGTCGGACACGGTTCACCATTTTGAACTGGAAGAAGAGTCCATGGAGGAGTACGGGTTTCCTGCTCGAGGAGAACACAGTGAAGAGCATCGGCGAGTATTGCAGTGGATGAAGGAGGAGCACAGTCACTGGAGCAGAGATTGCAGTATTGCAACGATCAACCACCTCAGTATTTATGCCTCGGACAGATTTCCCAGGTGGCTGCTCAACCACATAGTTACCATGGATACGGTTATGGCCAGCTATATCCACCGTCATGGCGGTACCTCTTTATAAACAGCACTGTCTATAACGAGCAGAGCATATAAAAAGACAATGCCTCTAAATACGATTTCTTTTTAGATCCCGAATTAAAAACCGCACCGGATGCAAAGCCTGGCAGAGCTCTTTGGAGAGTGCTGGTGTGTCGCCGGCAATCTCTGCTGCAAGCAATTCTGCTGTCAGTGGTGCATAACTTAAACCTCTAGAACCCATGCCGCAATTGACATAGAGATTGGGCAAGTAGGCTCCGGGAGAAGTCATAGGGGTCTTAGCATCGCGGCGCAATTTGGCATAGTCTTCAAGCATGGCCGCGCGGTTAGGCACTGGACCGGCAATCGGCAGATAGTCTGAAGTGGTGCAGCGAAAGTTAGCTCGCCCGGTTAAGCTTTCATTTGTCGGGTTACCCAACACTGCTGCCAGCCCCGCATCTGTGGCTGCGATCTGCGCTAGGTTGGTCTGATGGTCTATATCGCGCAGCTCAGTGGTAAACAGGTCTTTGTTATAGGTCGCACCGCAGCCGTGCAAACCCTCCTCTGCAGGGGTGATATAGCATTCGCCGCAGATCACCATTTTCATTTTAAGGCTCTCTGGGGTGCAGGGCAGTTGGGTAATCTGCCCGCGAATTTTGCGCAGCGGCAAATATGCTGTCTGGCTAAACTGTTTGCAGTCGAAGGCGCTGGCAATAATCACGCTTTCGCTGTGATCTTCCAGCAGCAATTGCTGGTTGCCGTCACGCAGCTGCCAGCTCTGCTGCTGCTCGCTGTATTCGAGGCTTTGGATATCCGCCTGCACTAGAGGAATATCATTTAATTTAAGCAGTTTTTCGCAGATAAGCTGCGGTGGCAGCCAGCCTAATTTGGCAAAATACAGGGCTGATTCAGCCTGTAATGGCACGCCGCTCAATGCCTCAAGCTGCTCATGGGCAATGGTTTCAACTATTTCTGGTTGATCCGCGTAGCGTTCACTAATCTGTTTGAAATCTCTGCGAGCTTTGTCATTCTCCGGTACCACCAGCACGCCGCACTGGCGCCCTAAACCACTGTCCCAA
>JGI20154J14316_10000074_pt1 | contig 33251 bp, 40 predicted proteins | sample COG_04_FD_14316 | JGI IMG/M metagenome (IMG submission 14316)
TGCATCGATGTTGCAGGTTGGGCGCGATCGCCTTGCGGATCGAGGCATCGCCGGCAACCTTGAGGTAGTCCAGGCCAATGCTGAAGCCCTGCCCTTTGCCGACAATGAATTCGATGTCGTGACCATCGCCTTTGGCCTGCGCAATGTGACTCATAAGGATATTGCTTTGGCCGATATGTATCGGGTGTTGAAGCCCGGTGGTCGCTTGTTGGTGCTGGAGTTTTCCAAGCCGACGCACAATCTGTTAAACAAGGCCTACGATTTCTACTCCTTCAAAGCCTTGCCGATTATGGGCCGATTAATCACTCAGGATGCCGATAGCTATCAGTATCTGGCCGAATCGATTCGCAAACACCCGGATCAAGAAACCCTAAAAAACCTGATGACGGACGCCGGCTTTGATCTCGTAACTTACCACAACCTGACCGGCGGTATCGTTGCGCTGCATCGTGGAGTCAAGGCATGAGCGAATGGCTGTGGCCGGTGCAGAAGCTGGTAAATGATGCGCTGACCTACGATCCGATTGCCCAGCAAAAAATGGTCGCCCTAGCCGGTAAATCCCTAGTGTTAGTGGTGACCGAGCCAAAGGTGGCGATTAGTGTCTCGATCGAAGCCAATGGCTTTGTATTTTTTCAGAACGGTCAAATTGAAGCCTATGATGCCCGTGTCGCCGGCACGGCAGCAGACCTGCTCGCGGTGCTGCGCGCCACGGACCGAACCGCCGCCATGATGGCCCACCAGATCAATATAGAGGGTGACACGCGCACCTTCTTCGCCATTCAGGACATTCTCGCCCATCTCGACATTGACTGGGAAATGGCCATCGGCGATAAGATTGGCGATCTGGCGGCTCATGTGGTGGCCGACGGCCTGCGGTTTTTAGGCGGCATGGCCCGTCAGCACTTTGCCTCAGCCAGCCGCACCAGCCGGAACTATTGGCGTGAGGAATCCGGTCTCTTGGTGCCCAGTGATCTGTGGCAGCGTCATCAGTCGCAAGTTCAGACGGCGCGTAACGACGTTGAGCGGGTGGCGGCGAAGATCAGTCGGCTTGCCCAGCGACTGGCGGCCGCGACGGCGGATCCAGGCGCATGAGCCTGGTGCGCGCGCTGCGCATTCTCTGGGTCTTCAGTCGCTACCGGCTCGATACCCTGCTGCCCCGTCAGTCTATGCCGTTGCTCTTGCGAGTCTTTATCTTTTGTTCGCCGTTGCGTTGGCTCAGTTCCGCGCAGGCTAATGAAGGTCGGCGCCTGCGGTTGGCCTTGGAGCACTTGGGGCCGGTCTTTATCAAGTTTGGCCAAATACTGTCGACCCGACGCGATCTGTTGCCGGCGGAAATGGCCGACGAGCTAGCCTTCTTGCAAGATCGAGTGGCACCCTTTCCCGGCACTGATGCCCAAGCCATCGTCGAAGCCCAGCTGGGTCAGTCGGTGACCGAGTTGTTTGCCCGCTTTGATCTAGAGCCTCTGGCGTCAGCATCGATCGCTCAGGTGCATTCGGCCTTATTGTTTGATGGCCAAGAAGTGGTCGTTAAGGTGATTCGGCCCGGCATCGAGCGCACCATCCGCAAAGATCTGGGCGTGATGAAGCTGCTGGCCCGCCTGTTGCGCCTCAGCGCCGATGGCAAACGCTTGCGCCCGCTCGAGGTGGTCGAGGAATTTGAGCGCACCATTATCGATGAGCTTGACCTGCTGCGCGAGGGCGCCAATGCCGCGACCTTGCGACGCAACACCCTGGCCGACGGGGAGCTCTATGTCCCGGAGGTCCACTGGCAATACACCCGCAAACAGGTCCTAGTGCTGGAACGCATCTATGGCACGCCAGTCTCGGATATAGCCGCCTTGACGGCCGCACAAATCGACTTCAAGGTGCTCGCCGAGCGGGGCGTGCGGATCTTCTTTACCCAGGTCTTTCGCGATTCGTTTTTCCACGCCGATATGCATCCGGGCAATGTTTTTGTCGATATCAGCACGCCCGCCGACCCAAAGTATATCGGCATTGACTGCGGTATTGTCGGCTCCTTGTCGCAAGAAGATCAGAACTATTTGGCCCAGAACTTATTGGCCTTCTTTAATCGGGATTATCATCTGGTGGCGCAGCTGCATGTTGAGTCGGGTTGGGTGCCCGCTACGACGCGAGTGAATGAGTTTGAAGCCGCCATCCGCAGCGTCTGCGAACCCATCTTCGAGCGGCCGATCAGCGAAATATCCTTTGGTCTATTATTAGTGCGCCTGTTTCAGACCGCGCGGCGTTTCGATATGACGGTGCAACCGCAGCTGGTCCTGCTGCAAAAAACCCTTCTGAATATCGAGGGCTTGGGTCGCCAGCTCTATCCTCAGTTGGATCTTTGGCAAACCGCCAAGCCCTTCCTCGAAACCTGGGTCAAGGAGCAGGTTGGGCCCAAGCGATTGCTCAAGGCGATCACACAACATGGCCCAGGCTGGCTCGCTAAGGCCCCGCTGATGCCCGATCTAATACACGATGCCCTGGTCCAACTGCGTCGCCTCGGCAGCGCCGAAGATCGACAGCAGAGTCAAATAGCCGACATAATTCGCACTCAGAAGCGTCAAGGAATTGCCACGTTGCGTAGGGTGCTCGCGTTAGCGGTGCTGGTCGCTGGCCTTTGGTTTACCCCAGTCGAGACACTGTTCAGTGGTCTATCCGCCGGACAATGGCTACTCCTGGTCAGTGCCGCGCTGTGCTTAGTTTGGCCTTGACGTCCTTGGCACAGCCCGAAAAATTTAATCACCCCCGCTTGCGTTGGTGCTCAGAATGGGCAGAAAACGCATAAAATCACCTAAACAGAGAATGAGATGATTGATATCCTGAACAAACTGGCCGAAACTCTGGATCAGCGTAAGGGCGCAGCCGCCGACAGCTCTTATGTCGCCTCCCTATACGCCAAGGGTCTCGATAAGATCCTAGAAAAGGTCGGTGAAGAGGCGTTTGAGACGGTTCTCGCCGCTAAGAATCTGGAACAGGACGCCGCTCAACGCGACAAACTGATCTACGAAACTGCCGATCTCTGGTTTCATACCCTGGTCATGATGAGCCATCTTGACATCAAGCCAGACGAGATCCTCCAAGAGTTGGCACGCCGTGAAGGATTATCGGGCTTGGCTGAGAAAGCCAGTCGGCTTAAATAGGGGGGGAGTTATGACCGATTGTTTGTTTTGTCGTATCGTGGCCGGTGAAATTCCGGCCAACAAGGTCTACGAAGACAGTCAACTGATTGGCTTTTGGGATATTGCGCCCAAGGCGCCGGTGCATGTGCTGCTGATTCCCAAGCAACATATCACCAGCTTATATCATATGAATGATAGCAATCAGGGGCTAATTCAGGCCATGATAGTGGCCGCACCGGTGTTAGCCCAGGAAATGGGTTTGGCGGAGGGTTTTCGCTTGATTGCCAACACCGGTGAAGCTTGTGGTCAAACGGTGCACCATGTGCACTTTCATATTTTAGGCAGCTTTACCGACGCCGGTGATACCGGGTTTCCAGCATAGTTTTACTCAGCGAGGACGTGACAATGGGTTTTGGTGGTATTTCAATTTGGCAAATGTTGATCGTGTTAGCGATCGTAATTCTAGTGTTCGGCACCAAGCGCCTGAAAAATCTCGGCGGTGATGTCGGCGGTGCGATTAAGAGCTTTAAAAGTGCAATGACCGAAGGTGATAAGGCAGAGGAAAAGAAGACGCCGGACTCCCTGGAAAAGAAAGACAGCGGCGACGCCAATTTCTCTGAAGTCAAAGCCGACGAAAAATCAACAGTTGAAGACAAGTAGTTTTTCGTTTTGGTAACTCGTTAAGGGTGCCTTGGCACCCAACAACGTGAGGGTAACAGGATGTTTGACATTGGATTTGCCGAACTGCTGCTATTAGCGGTTATCGGGATGGTGGTGATTGGCCCGGAGCGACTGCCAGGGGTAGTGAGCACGGTAGGTCGGCTCATGGGTAAGGCGCGTCGCTTTATGACGTCGCTGCAAGGCCAGATCGAGCAAGAAATGAAGCTCGACGAATTGAATAAAAAGATTATGGCCGAGACCGAAGATCTTGATTTTACCAAAAATACCAGCAAGCCTGCCGATGACGACGAATTTGATGATGACGAAGCTGCGGTGCCCACGGTAACGCCAACTCATGACTTGCCGGAAGCACCCGGCTATACGCCGAAGGCAGACACCCAACAGGTAGAACAGACCGATGACACCGAGAAATCCTAGCCAATTTTCCATGCCCTTGGTTGAGCACTTGCGCGAACTGCGCGATCGCTTGCTGCGCAGCGTGGTCCTGATCGTCGTAATTTTTATCGGTTTGTATTTCTTTTCTGGTGACATTTACATGGTGTTGGTTGAGCCGCTTAATACCCTTTTGCCCGACAAGGAGAACGCGTCGCTAATTGCCACGGGTGTTGCCTCGCCCTTTTTGGTGCCACTGAAATTAGCCTTTGTGATGGCCGCCTTGCTGGCCATGCCCTATATCCTGCACCAAATTTGGGGCTTTATTGCCCCGGCGCTCTACAAGCATGAGCGCAAGCTCGCCATACCGCTCTTTATCACCAGTGTTATTCTATTTTACGCCGGTGTCGCCTTCGTCTATTTTGTTGTCTTGCCACTGGTGTTTGGTTTTTTTACGGGCGCCGGGCCAGAAGGTATCGCGATCATGCCGGATATTTCCAATGTCTTGGATTTTTGTCTAAAGATGTTTTTCTCCTTCGGGTTGGCCTTTGAAATCCCGATCGCAACCTTCTTACTGGTGCGCTCTGGGCTTGTCTCAGTCGAGTCGTTAACGACCAAAAGGCCCTATATCTTCGTCTGCTGTTTCGTGTTCGGCATGCTACTGACGCCGCCCGACGTGATCTCCCAAAGTATCTTGGCGATACCGATGTACGCCCTGTTTGAGATGGGCCTCCTGATGAGTCGCTTTTTGCCCAAAACCACTCGGGCGGACGCTGACGCTGAAAAAGAATCGGAAGCGAGCAGCTGATTTTCGGCAAGCTAAGCGCTAAAGTCTAATAGGCCTAGGCTGCTTAGACTCATATCCCACGAGTAGAGCCCCCCATTTGACTAACAATTTTGGTGCTACACAATGGGTAGTCAAATGGGGGTACCGTGCGCCGGGAGGGCTCAGTCGTGTCAAAATGGGCGACAGGTTCGTACTCCGGAACTACAATTTAGCCTACGGTTAAGCTAGGCAGCGGTTGCTAGGTTATTTGTTATCTGCAGCAGAATACAGAGAAGGGTCGAAAATGGATCGATACGCCGTCTTAGGTCATCCAATCACGCACAGTCTGTCGCCACAGATTCATGCATTGTTTGCCCGCCAGACTAAACAGACGCTTGACTACTCAGGTATTGAGTTACCGGTCAGCAGTTTTGAAACCCGAGTGTGGCAGCTGTTTAAAGACGGCTATGCGGGCTTCAATGTCACCGTTCCGTTTAAGGGCGACGCCTTTGATTTTGTTGATGAAATGACCGATCGGGCGCGACGTTCGCGCTCTATTAATACTCTGAAAAAATTAGCCGATGGCCGCATCTTTGGTGATACCACAGATGGCGTCGGTCTGTTGACCGATATTCGTGATCACCTGGGCTGGCCCTTGGAGCACCAAAATATTCTTTTACTCGGTGCGGGCGGCGCCGTTCGCGCGGTAATTGAACCGCTTCTAGACGCCAATCCAGCGAACCTAGTGATCGCTAACCGCAGCGCGCAAAAGGTCGAAGAACTGGCTGATGATTTCCCCGCCATATCGCCTTCAACCTTTGACGAGCTATCCGGTCAGTTCGATATAGTAATCAACGGCACATCGGCTAGCCTCTCCGGTCAGGTGCCGCCCTTACCCGATGGTCTGATCAATGCCGGCACCAAGTGTTACGACATGATGTATGGTAAAACTCCGACGTCTTTTTTACGCTGGTCGGCCGAAAATGACGCCCTAGCCTGTGCCGACGGATTGGGCATGTTAGTCGCTCAAGCGGCGGAAAGTTTTTACATATGGCGTGGTGTGCGACCGGACGTGGCACCGGTAATCGAAGCCCTGCGCAAGTCGCTGGCCGATTGAGCGGATGATGCCTGACACCGTGCCGGAGCGGCCTGACTTTGCTATGACCGCGCTAAAAGTCTTTGGTTTCTGCGCGCCAGCAGATTCAGTTCTTGCTTGCCCACATCGGCTCCGCGGCCTGTTTGCAGCGGTTATCCTGGCATTGCTGGGCACCACCACCTTGGCCCATGATCGGCAGGCGTCACTTTACGCCAGCGCGGCGCCAGTCCAATTGTCGGCGCCAGGCGTCGGTTTATCGTTGGCAACAACGGTCGGCAACCGCACCGTGATCGGCGTCGGTGTGCTTTGGCCGGAACCGCGCGAGCAGGAGGACAGTGGCGCCCGACTGTCGCTGGACGCTCGGCTCTTATACAGCTCTGAGCGGGATACCCATTGGTATCCTCAGATTGGCCTTGTCTGGCTGCCATCCGAGCCAACAGTGCAGGGCTGGGCGGGCATCGGTTTTCAGCGTCAATGGACGCCCGAAGTGGGCTTCTTTGCCGAGACCTTGTGGCAACCCAGTGAGAGTCAGTATCGGCTCCAAGTTGGTCTGCGTATTTGGCTGGATAGTTTTTCATCGCTCGACGCTCGCGTGCGCGCAGCCGATCCGGTCGGGGTCGTTTATGAAGGCGGTCGCATCATGGTCCAGGCTAGCGATGAGGTCGAGGAACTCGATGTGAGCGCGAGCGCAGCCCAGATGACGGCCATACAGGCCCGGCCGGTGTCCCTGGCCACGGTGGCGCCTGCCCCGGTTGACCAGCCAAAGTCCACGCAGAGCGCGAATGCGCCTGCCTCAGGGGCTATCGCGCTAGTCAGCCAAGCAGACACCTGGTATTTGCAGCTGGGACTTTTCCGACAAGTTGCATCGATTAAACCATTGGTCGAGGATCCGCGTCTCGACGTTTATCAAAGCCAGTTGATCCGTTGGTATGATGTGTCCGTTTCGGGTACTCGAGTACTGTTGGGCCCGTTGAGTCGAGCCCAAGCGACCCGCCTCAAGGCGACGTTGCGCAGCCAGGAGCTGAGCAGTTTTCTCTATCAACGGCCCAATTAAACGGTTCAATCCATGGCTTGCCGTTCACCCATGCCACCTCAGGAGCACCCGATGTCTAGACGTTTAAAATGGTTTATTGCGTTTGACCTTATCGTCATAGGCATCCTGTTGATTGTCTATTTCGCACCCCTGGGTGAGCAACGACCGGCCATCAGCACTGCGGGAGATGCATTGCTGGGTCAGGAGCTGTTACACAGTGCCGGATGCATCGCTTGCCACAGCCAGGAAGGGGGGCCGGCGATGGCCGGTGGTCCCCGTTTGGACACGCCGTTTGGCGATTTTTATGCACCCAATATTAGTTCCAGCCTAAGCCATGGCATTGGCGCCTGGAGTTTGGTGGAATTTGAAGCCGCCCTGCGGCAGGGGGTTAGCCCGGCCGGATTACCCTACTACCCGGCCTTCCCCTTCGCCAGTTATCGCAGCCTGACGGATGCGGATGTCGTGCATCTCTATCAGGCGCTGCTTGCGACAGAACCGGTAGATCAGGCCTCCGAGCCGCATCGATTGGCCTTCCCCTACAATATTCGCCTTGGCTTAAAGCCCTGGCGTTGGCTGTTTGCGACCACCCGGTCGTTAGAAATCGATCAGGGTAGCGAACTCGGGCGCGGCCGCTATTTGGTCGACGCAGTCGGCCACTGCGGCGAGTGCCACAATCCGCGCAACAGCCTGGGCGCCTTTATACCGCCTTACCTTGGGGGCAATAGTCTGATCCCGGGCGGCGTTGGCGCCCCGCCTATTCATGGTGCCGCCCTCTTGGCACGGGATTGGACCGCAGACGACATAAGCTACTTTCTCGCCGATGGCTTGCTACCCGATGGCGATGTGGTGGGCGGTAGCATGGTGGAGGTGATCGAAATGGGTACCAGTCATTTGAACCAAACTGATCGCGATGCCATTGCGGCCTATCTGCTGTCGTTGGTGCCACGCGGGCGCTGAGCTCCGGCAAGGGGTTTTGACAAGCGCTCGATGATCGGGCCGAATAGGCCCATTGACCACAGGAATATTATTATGAACAATTTGCAGACCTTGCTCGCAGCGGTCTATGACCAGCCGGACAGGCTCGTCTTTACCGAGGTGTTGGCCGCAATTGACACCGAGTTTGATTTTACCGCGACGGCTTTCAGCAATGGCGAATTACGCAATTCGGCACTGGAAAACCAAGGCTCATGCCGAGTGCTGAGTTTTGCGCATCAGGCTGGCTTGTCCGAGATTCACACCCTGAGCCTATTTGCCGAACACTATCGGTCGGTCTTGTCCGATCCGCAGGGTGACAATCACGCCAATATCCGGCAGTTTATGCAGCGGGGTTGGCGCGGTGTCAGCTTTGCACAGACGCCATTGGTGAAGCGGGCAGCTAACACGGACTGAGCGAGTCAGGTTTAACGAACGTCGTTTAGCGTCATATACACCAGGGTTTGGTTCAGCAGCTGATAGGCTATTTCGCCAAAGGTAATGGGCCCGGTGATGTGGCCGGTTTTCTTTCCTTCCAATTCGGAATACAAGAAGTTCAGAATGCAATTGCATGAAAAGGCAATGTTCGCAGTGTCATTCTTCTTCACGGCCTGATCGAAGGCCTGAACATAATCCGGCACCGGCGTGGCAAAGCGATAGCTTACGCCCTTAAACACTGGGGCATAGAGCTCGACCTGGCCAGTATTGGCATGGATCTGTTGTATGCTGACATTCACCTTGATACCAGAATAATCGGCAACCAATGGCAGGCGGGTATCCAAACCTTGGCCGGCGATGTAATCCGCTAAGCTGCTGGGAACCCCATCAATCAGACAGTCTTTGACTGAAAAATCTGTCGTTGGGAATTCGATAACCGGTCCCGCACCCTCCTCGAACAGATTAATAATACTCACATTGGCACTTTGGCTGTCCGGTAAGGGCACATGGATCGCGACCGCCTGCTGGCTTATTAGCACACCGCCGCTTGGACCAAAGGCGACCTGAGCCGCACTGCCGTCATTCAAGTGGAAGCCTGAAATCCAACCCACGATGGGGGTGAAAAACATATTGGCGAACTCCGGTGCATTTTGGGCGTAATTCAAGTGCACCTGCGATGCCGCCGGCAATATCAGCAATGTAAAACCATGGGGTGGGGCATCCTGGGCAATGCGGGCAATGGTATTGTTATCGTAGACGGTGATGCGCGGTGGATTATGTTGTTGGGTGCCATTTATGGTGTGAACGAAGAGTTGTTCGCGGCTAACCTTGCCGCCGTCCCTGTCCATAAAATAGGGAATGGTGCCACCGATCCAATTCCCGGCGGGCAACTGTGCCAGCAGGCTTTCATCACCCGCAATGGACATAAATTCACCCTGCTGAATTTTTAAGATTACCGTGGCCAGGTCGAACATTTGGCTATCGAGATTGATTTTGACTTGATTTGACATTGGGTCATCCTAATTATTGGTTTGCCGCCAGGCGGTTAATAAGGCTAATTTCATCCGACATCGTCTGAGCATTATGGATAAAGAAACTGTGTAATTGTTCAATATTAAGCGGGTCACGATTGCGTCGATAACTGCTTTTCAAGCGCGACAAGAGCAGTCGGTAATTTATTTTTTCCGAATTAAGTAGGCCATCGTCTAGCAATAAATTTTTCCATATATTGTCGGTAACCGGTGGCAATTGAATGCGCGTCTGATCCTGTTGCTGTCCCAGCAGCTCGGTTAACAGGCGCAGCTCGGGAATTAGGTTGCGGGCATTGTGTTTAAAGAAGAGTTGCAGGTTGCGGACTATATCCAAACGCTCATATTCATCATAGGTNAGCAGGTAGCTCCGACTGTTTCGGGCGAGACTCAGACGCAGCGCCATATTTTGGCTCTCCAAGTCCAGTTCGCCGGTGAGCAATTGGTGCCATAAGGGGTTCTTGGTGCCAGGCAGCACTAGGCGATTTCTTGCGCCACCATTGGGGTTGGTATGCGCATTCGGCTGATTCTCCGAAGCCCCCAGTATTTTAAATTCCTGCTGCAGTTGCTGGGCATGACGAATAAAAAAAGTGCGCAACTCGGCAACCGATTTTTGCATAACCTGGCCACTGTTGGGATTCTTGTGAACCTCAAGTTTTAATCGCGACAACAGTAATTTCAGCGGCAGCAGGCGCGTGGTGAGTTTTAGTTGATCGGTTAATACCTGGCGCCAAATTGGATTGGATTCCAGCGGCAATAGGGCGATGTTGTGCGGCGTCTGCTGGCCGCCCGTCATATCGCGCACCTCGCCCTCGACTAAGCCGAGGCCAATGCCGAGCAGGCCACTGATCATCTCGGGGCTGAGATTGCGCGAGAAAGCGATATGGATGGTATCGGCCAGTTCGCGCGTAATGGTCTTGTGCTCCTCACCGAGAAAGGCCGGTGGACGATTGGCCGACATGTCTGCCAACTCAGCCTGGCTGAGGGTTGCTTCGATATAGGTGTTTACATGACCGAAGCGGATATGTTGCCAACGATGTATTACCTGTGGACCTTTTTTGTTGCCAGTTAGGAAGCCAAAAATATTTTTCTCAGGCTGCTTTTCAACGATAAAGGTCAGTGAATTGGAATCGCTGGCCAATTCAATGTCTTTAATAATCCAGGGGGAATAGAGCCCAAGCAATTGGGCCAGATCGTGAGTCTTTAAACTGTCCATAGTTTTTACCTGCCAGCTACCGTATAGGTTGGGAGTTTCTACTGCCTGTTCCAACGGGTTATTTGCCGCCTTACAGTAACTTCTTGAAAAGTCATATTCCATACGCTTAAGGGGTCAAAAATATTTTCAAAATGAACACAGTACGAAGGATCTGTTGCTCGGCTCGATGGGTGTTTAATTAATTTCAATATTATTGACCTAGCTCACAAAGTGATTAGGGTTCCAAATTTCACTCGGGGTGCATTTACCTGCTCAGCATCCGCCAACCCGGTGCCGCAACTAACGGTAAAGCTGTCGCGCTCGGTCAGGGGTGGTTACAATGCTCTTTTTCGTAACCGGACCAAGTCATGCTCAGCTATCAACATCAGTACCACGCCGGCAATCATGCCGATGTGTTGAAACATTGGTTGCTCGTGGAATGCCTGGTGCATATGCGAAAAAAAGACACCCCCTTTGATTACATCGACAGTCACGCCGGGTCCGGGCGCTATCGACTTGACTCGCAGGAGGCGCAAAAAACCGGGGAATACAAGCTCGGTATTGCCAAACTGATCGATAAAGACTGGCCCGAGCTGTCAGCCTACCTCGATCTGGTGCGCGCCGATCTGGGCAAGCAGCAATACCCGGGTTCACCGGAAATCGTCAATCGGCTGCTGCGCCATGGTGACCACAGCTCTTTGTTTGAATTGCACAGTCAGGCGGTGCGCGAATTGGAAAAAAACTGCGCTCGCAAACGTCAGACGCAGGTCCGCTTTGAAGACGGTCTGGCGGGTATGAGCGCGCTCTTGCCGGTGCACAGTCGGCGCGCATTGGTGCTGGTTGACCCATCCTATGAGGTCAAGACGGAATACGACGCGGTGACCAGTGCCGTTGAAAAGGCCTGGAAAAAGATGAGCCAAAGTACTATTTTACTCTGGTACCCGGTGGTCGAGCGCAGCCGAATTGACCGCATGGAACGCCGCCTGGTCCGCTCGGGCATTAAAAACATGCAATTGTTTGAGATGAGCGTTGCGGACGACGGAGCGCGTGGCATGACCGGCTCCGGTCTCATTGCAATCAATCCTCCCTGGACCGTTGCAGCGCGTTTTAATAAGTTGTTTCCGCTCGTCTCGGCGGCCTTGTCGAGTGACGGCACCAGCCGTACCCGGGTGAAGATCTTAACGGCGGAGTAACGCCTGCCGGGTCGCACCGTCTCTTTACCTGCGGCGCCTGAGCGCCTGCCTTGGAGCACCAGATGATTTTTCGACAACTCTATGATATTACCTCGTCGACCTATACCTATTTGTTGGCCTGTGAGGAAACCGGTGCAGCGGTCTTAATTGACCCAGTTTTTGAGCGGGTGCAACGCGATTTGGCCCTGCTTAAGGAACTTAACCTAAAGCTGGAATTCGCCCTCGATACCCATTGCCATGCCGATCATGTGACCGCGGCCTGGTTACTGAAGCAAAAGACCGGTTGTCAGATTGGCACAGCAGCCGTGACCCAGGCCGATGAGGTCGACCGCCCGCTCCAGCATGGTGATCTGCTTGCCTTTGGCCAAGAGTCACTGCGCGTGATCGCAACGCCCGGGCACACTAACGGTTGTTTGAGTTTTGTCAGTACCGATCTGAGTCGGGTCTTTAGCGGAGATGCCCTGTTGATTCGCGGCTGCGGACGATGCGATTTTCAACAGGGTGATGCCAAGACCCTATTTCAGTCGATCACCGAGCAGCTCTTCACCTTGCCGGCTGAATGCCTGATCTACCCGGGCCACGATTACAATGGTCGTACGGTNAGCACCGTGGCCGAGGAACAGGCATTCAATGCCCGCGTCGGCGGTGGCGCCTCAGAACAAGACTTTGTTGGCTATATGGCCGCAATGCAACTGCCGCACCCGAAACTGATCGACCATGCGGTGCCGGCCAATTTAAAAAGTGGCCGACCCGACGCCGACGCCATGCCCGCCGAACCGAGTTGGGCACCGGTTTACTTCACCTTCTCCGGCGTGCCCGAGGTGACGGTCGAATGGGTGCTCAATAACCGAGAGCGGGTCCAGATCCTCGATGTGCGCGAAGCTCATGAGCTGGAAAGTCCGGTCGACCGGCTGGTTGATACCCGTATTATTCCATTGGCAGAACTGCGTGGCCAAACCGATAGCTTGTCGCGTGACCGACCGATTGTTTGCCTATGCCGATCCGGGCGTCGTTCTGCCATGGCCGTGAATATTCTCCAAAAAGCGGGCTTCACCGAGGTGGCCAATATTGCCGGTGGTATTCTGCGCTGGCAGGAATTAACCTAACCGAGTTCGTTTGGCGCCGATCGGCGCCAAACGAATCACCAGGAACTGATATGAATATCGATGCCCTGCTACAGGCCGAGACGCATTTTTTTCAGCGCTACCCAGGTGGCTTTGACGACCCGGCGCTGCTGCCGAGTGTAAANAAGCATCGCGTTGAGAAGATGGTCGCTCAATGCCAAGAAGCCTTTGCTACGACGGCCTTTACCCATACCGAAGAGGTGGTGCAGAACTGGATCAAGATCGTCGGTCGGTCGTCGATGGTGTCCCTGTTTGAAAAACCAAAATTCAAAGATTGCTTAAATAGCCTGTCACCGCAAGATAAGCAACAGGCGGTCGAGGCCCTCTATGAGCAGCTGCACGGTGACGCCGAGTTAGGCCTGAACACCTTGGTCACCCTGTTCGAGCGGCACAAGATGGCCAAGTGGTCGATCCTCTCCGTTGTACCGGCCTACTTTAGGCCAAGCGTCGAGGTCTTTGTTAAGCCGACCACCGCCAAGGGAGTGATTGCGCATTTTGAGCTCGACGGACTGGTCTATCATTCGCGGCCTAGTTGGTCTTTTTATCAGGCCTATCGCGCCGAGATCCGCGCCATGAAGGAGCTGGTGGATGTTAATCTGGCCCCCAACAACGCGGCTTTTTCAGGGTTTTTAATGATGTCGATCTCAGGATTAAAATAACCAATCCTATTCTAACCTGCCGAGACGCCGCCAATTGACCTTGAACCGAACTGTAGTTACCTTAGGTGGCTCAGACAAACGAAAGTTATCGATGCCGCCCCGATTGATCAAATCCCTATCCGGTTACATCCTGTGCCTGTGCAGCTGGTTGATACTGACCTTGGCTGCGCCTCTGAGTGCCGCCTTGGGTGTCACCGAAGCGGGCTGGATGCGCCTCTGTTCGGCCCAGGGTGTGCATTGGGTTGCGTTGCCTGGCGAACGTCCCGCCGCCACCGTCGATGACCGCTGTACCTGCCTGTCCTCGCCTTTGGTCGCGTCCGACTATCCAACTTTGGCTGGCCCGGTACATGCCGCCAGCCCAGATGTTCCGATTCTATTGTCGGTTTTCAATGCTGCTCTCGTGGCCCGTGCCCAACCGCGAGCGCCGCCGACTCAGCGGTAATCTGCATGCCATGAAATTGAATACCTATCGGGCCTTTAGCCCGATGGACGATTAGCTGTTTGAACCCTATTGGAGACACCCATGAAAATATTATCCGCCGCGTTACTGTTCGTGCTTGCCACTTTGTCACTGCCGAGCTTTGCCGAGGGCGCGCTCGAAGTTCATCAGCCGTGGACGCGAGCCAGTGCCCCTGGTGCCCCGGCCGCAGGTTTTTTAAAAGTTATCAATCGGACCGACAGCGCAGACATCCTGCTCGATGTCTCCGGCCGCTTTGCTAAGCGCCTAGAATTGCATCAGTCCTTAATGGTCGATGGCATGATGAAAATGATCCACCAGCGTGACGGTGTCGCGATACCGGCCGGCGGCGAATTGATACTTGAGCCAGGCAGCTACCATCTGATGTTTATGGGCTTGGCTCAGCCCTTTGTCGTGGGTGAGACCTACAGCGTTCAACTGACCTTTCAACAGGCGGGTGTAATTGAGGTGATATTACCCGTCCTCAGTGCCGAACCTGGCAGCGACATGGCACATTAACCGTTGGCGAGGTTTTCGTCTGTGCCGCCTAATGTTGCGAAGCGGACATATCCAGTAGTTTAAAGCTGGTATGGCGCAGACGTCGGGAAATGGTTTCGGAAACTTTCCACAACAAGCGAAAGGCCAGGTGGGGTTGCTCCTCTGACATAAACTTAAGCTGGCGCCTGCTGGTAATGACAAACTGGGTCGTGCCCAATGATTCGGCCAAACCCGAGCGTGGAGCGCCATCGACCAGGGACAGTTCGCCGAAGGTTTGCGAAGCGCGCAAGACCACCAGCGGTTTGACCAGATTATCGGAGCCGGTCTTACTGATCCGAATGGCCCCGCTAATAATCAAACCCATATAGTCTGCCTGGGCGCCTTCATAAAAAATCACCTGACCCCGGTGGGCTTCATACGCGGTAAAATAGCGCGCCAAGATACGGATATCCTGCCAATTGAATTCATTTGCCCAATTGGTTTTATCAATCAGCTCGGCCACCGCGAGTGATGAAAATTTTATCGGTTTGAGTTTGTCCATCGCATCCTGACTGCGCAAAACAGCACGCAACAAATAAGTCCAGTCCCCAGTTAAGCACCGAACCGTACGCCAATCAAACAGTGGGTGTCGTGAATGTCGACTGCTTCTCATTTTGCTGCGCAAGCGCCAAGATTGCGCTGTATTGGGCGGGTAAAACCGGTGAAATACTCAAACGCGCTTGCCTTAAGACGAGCATGTCCGACAGTTCGACGGCGGCCTTGAGTTGCGCCAAGGTCACTGGCTGAGCCCAGCGTTGGCTGAATTGGATGTCGATCGCACTCCAACGTAGATTCGAGGCGCTGCTTTTAACATCGAAGTAGGGCGAGGCCGGGTCGACGGCATCGACATCATCATAGGGCGCGCTGATAACCCGTGCGCTGCCGACAATGGCCGGCACCGCGCAGGCCGAATGATAAATCAGCGCCACGTCCCCAATCTGCATCGTGCGCAGAAAATTACGGGCCTGATAGTTGCGAATACCGTTCCAAGGCTCGCCCGTGTTACCACGATCGGCCAGATCCAAAATAGAGAACTGGTCCGGTTCGGTTTTCAGTAACCAGATGGCGGCGGTCATGCTGGATTCCTCAGAGGTGGGTCGGCGCTGGTTGGCCTGAATTAGTTGGCCTGGATGGGGCCCTTTCGATAGACCCGAGCGTCACTGACGATGGCATCGAGCTGTATATCCCAAGGCTCCAGTGGTATACGAGCGACCTTCTGGCATTCATGGGCCACGCCGAGCATGGCAGGGCGTCTTGGCCAGTGTGCCGCACCGGCAAAGGTTCGATCGTAGTAGCCACCGCCCATGCCCAAACGGCCCCCCTGTGGATCGAAGCCGACCAGCGGCAAGAGCACCAGATTAAGCTGCCAAGGCTTGACCAGGGCGGTTTGATAGGGCTCTGGGATGCCGTACTTATTGGCTTGCATCGGGCTATCAGCATCATAGCGGGCAAAAAGTAGGCTGTTCTTAAAGCGATGCAGGACCGGTAAATAGAGTTCGATGCGCCAACGTCGACAGGCTGCGATCAGAGGTGACAGGTCTATTTCACCATCCATTGCGGTATAGAGTGCGATACGCGGCTTGCTGCCTTGGCCGAGCAGAGGTCTAAGGACTGTTAATAAACGCTCAGAGGCCAGCGCCTGTTGTTCGGCAGTGAGACTACGCCGACTCGCACGCAGCTGCTTTCGAAGTTGAACTTTGGCAGTTAGGGTGTTCATGGCGGCTCTGACACAAGAAAGTAAGCCAATCGTGCACGAAAGGGGGGGGGATGAAAACCGCTATCGGACCATCTTGCTGAGATGGCGTGGCGCAATGGCCAAAAAATTAATACCCCAGACTACCGCTATCACGTCAGACCTTGAACCAAGCAGTTCAAGGCGGGGACCTTCGCGATGAATTAGGCTTTCTGCAGAGCAGACATGCACACATCATCGGCTGAAAACCCCCTAAATTCGTAAAATAGGCTCGAGGACTTTTCGCGACTGGCAAATAGTCCAGGGATTGCTTTAAGTATAAGGGTATTTAGAAAAAAGACAGTCTTGACATTGGAATTAATTTTTAAAAACTCCATTCCATACCGTGGAATCATGCCCAATCGGCCGGAATTAGGGGGTTGCAGGCAGTTGATGTTTTTTGTGCAGCGCGATCCAGGGAGGCTAGTGGCGCTTAGGGCTCCAGCCAAGCGGAGGGAGTATGGTACTGCCAAGAATAAATGGTCAAAAAATCGGCACCGTCAGGTGAGCTTATTAGCGATGATTTAGATCTACAAAGGTTATGGCCGGAGTAATAAGAATATTAGGAGAAATTACCTATACTGAGGTCAGGGCTATTCGTCAATTTATTGGCACTTTGCATCAGTGGCTAGCGCTATTGCCGGCACCAACAGAATATTAAAATTCACGATCGTCTTGGAAGTTGAATCCGCTGGCATCCTTATCCTGAAACGGCATCGCAGCATCCAGCTTGGCACTCAACCGAGCGATAGCCGAGCGATCGTTATCATTGCTCGGTTTCGCTTCGAGCAGCTCGTGGGTCAGATTGAGAGCCGCCATAACTGCGATGCGTTCCACGCCAAAGACTCGGCCGGTATCACGAATTTCTTTCATCTTTTCATTCAGGGTGCTGGCCGCATCGGACAGTTGCTTTTCCTGGCCGGGCGGGCAGGCCACGCGGTAGTCGCGATCCAGGATGGAAACCGATAGCGTTTTTTGTTCAGTCATTGGGATGCTCCATGGCCTTAAGCCGTTCGATCATTGTTTCAACCCTCGACCGAGCCAATTCGTTCTGTTTTATCAACCGAGCTCGCTCGGCTTTCCATGCTGCGCGCTCGGCTTGTAACAGGTGTTTTTCCTGCTCGAGCCGTTTATATTCTTTGATCAGCGCGTCGATCTTGACTTCGAGCGCTAAAAAATCCTGATTCGACATTGAGTACCAAATCCTAAAATAACGATAAAACGAATACACTTCGGTGCAAGGCAGCCTCATTGTGTGAGAACTTAAGCCAAATGTCACTATAGCTCTTTAATAGATTGAAAATCCGTTAAAACAATAGTCTAGCGTGACATCCAAATGCAGTCGCTTGGTTTTCGCTCGAGTGGAAAATTAGTCGCCAGTCACTGATTCCAGTAGTTGAGCATGATAGCATGACGGCTTTAGTCTAATTTACCCAAATAGTGGGCCCTGCCATCCGCGGCGCACCCGTTTTGCCTTGGAGCATCCATGACCGTTAGCGATCAATCCGGTATTGAACTGCAGTACGCCGACCTTGCAATCCTCTTTAGAAAGATCGGTTCAAGTCTTGCGCCGAACTATTTACATGGCTCCTTAGCTGGGGTGCTGTCGGCCGGAAAACGCATGAGCCAGGACGACTGGCTGGACTGGGCGTTGGACCAGATGGCGCCCAGCGAGGCGCTCCTGGAGGCCCATATCACCGTGTTACAGGGTCTTTATTTTAAAACCCTCGGCGAGTTACAAGATGAAGGGCTCGCTTTTAGTCTGCTGCTGCCGGATGAGGACGCGCCGTTAGCGGACCGACTCGTTGCCCTCAGCGAATGGGCTGGCTGCTTCCTAGGTGCCTTTGGTTCAACCGGTGTGGTCACCGAGATCAGCGACATGCCCGCCACCTTGCAAGAAATTCTAGAAGATCTGGCTGAAATTGCGCAGGTGGATGCCGACAGCGGTGAAGAGTTGGCCAGTGGTGAAAGTGACTTTCTAGCGATCTCCGAACACGTCCGCCTGAGTGCGCTCACGGTGTTTTTGGAATACAACGAACCTCAGCCAGATTCAGTAGACGATCAACTGGTCCATTAGAAGGGAGCCCCCAATGAAAACGATCAGCCAGAACGAACATCGAGAACGCCGACTGCGCCTGATGGAGCAGATGGACCCGGGCAGTATCGCTATTATCCCATCGGCTATCGAACAGATTCGCAACAACGATGTCTACTACCCCTTTCGGCAAAATAGCGATTTTCAATACCTGACCGGTTTTGGTGAACCGGACGCGCTCTGCGTCTTGATGCCCGGCCGTGAAGCCGCCGAATATGTGCTCTTTGTTCGAGATAAAAACAAAGAGCGGGAGATTTGGGACGGCTATCGCGCCGGTCCCGATGGCGTAGTGGCGGACTTCGGCGCCGATGATGCCTTTCCAATCGATGACCTGGACGACATTCTGCCCGGTCTGATGGAGGGTCGAGCGCGGGTTTATGCCCATATGGGCGTCAACACCGCCTTCGATAATCGGCTCATGGGTTGGCTCAATCAGATTCGCGGCAAGGTGCGTCAGGGTGCCGTGCCGCCCGATGACTTTTCCGATATTGCCCACCTATTGCACGATATGCGCCTGATCAAATCGCGTCAGGAAATCGCTATTATGGCCGATGCCGCTAACATCAGCGCCAAGGCCCATGTGCGGGCAATGAAAGCCTGCAAGCCGGGGGTTTGGGAATACCAACTGCAGGCGGAAATCGAACACGACTTTATGCTCGCCGGCAGTCCGCGTCCGGCTTACAGCGCCATTGTTGGCGGTGGCGATAACGCCTGCATTCTGCACTATGTTGAAAACAATCAAAAATTGCAGGACGGCGATCTGGTGTTGATCGATGCCGGCGCGGAACTGCAATATTACGCCTCCGATATCACCCGCACCTTTCCGGTTGGTGGCACCTTTAGCCCAGAGCAACGCGCGATCTACGATCTGGTGTTGGCATCCCAATATGCGGCGATCGCCGCGATCCGTGCCGGTGCGCATTGGAATGAAGCCCATGAAGCGACACTAGCCGTGATCACCGCCGGGCTACTCGAGTTGGGACTGCTGACCGGCACGGTAGAGCAGCTGATTGCGACCGAGGCTTACAAAGAATTTTTCATGCACAAGACCGGCCATTGGCTGGGCTTGGATGTGCACGATGTGGGCAGCTACAAGCTGGGCGGCCAGTGGCGCGTGCTCGAAGTCGGCATGGTGTTAACGGTTGAGCCGGGCATCTACATATCGCCATCGAATATGGCCGTTGAGGCGAAATGGCGCGGCATCGGAGTGCGCATCGAAGACGATGTAGTGGTCACCAAAGACGGCTGTGACGTGCTCAGCAAGGATGTGCCCAAGGAAGCGGCCGACATCGAAGCGCTGATGCACGGCGGTCAAAGCCAGCTCTTTTAAGCCAGCTAACCTGGCCCCTTAATCGGCCCTATGGCGCGTGCCGCGCCGCGACCGATTGAGTGCGCCAGTGTTAATCCGGCACGATGCGGAACAGGGCTTGGCCGGTGGTATCGGGTTCAAACACCAGGTTCTGCTCAATGCAGGCCAGCGTTTCGTCTTGCCGATGGGACACGAACAACAACGTGGTCGGGCCCTGCGCCAAGATGCGCGCCACCACATCGAGTACATAGAAGCGGTTAAAATCATCCAAGCCCTGAGTGGGCTCATCGAGAATCAGCAGCGGCGGTTGTTTGATCAGTGCCCGCGCGATCAGTACCAGGCGCTGCTCGCCCATCGACAATGCCTTAAAGGGCCGCTGTGCCTTATCGGCCAGGCCGATCAGGGCCAGCCAACTTTTGGCCAGCTCAGTCTCGCTGGTGCCGACACTCTGGTAAACGCCGATCGAATCGGTCAGGCCCGATAATACGGCGGTCAGCACATTGCCCGATACGCGATAATCGCGATGTAAATTGCCCGAGACAAGGCCCAGATGTTTCTTGATTTGCCAGATGCTCTCACCCTGCCCGCGTTGGTAGCCGAGTACCTTTAATTGATTCCGATAGCATTGCGGATGGTCGCCGGTGATCAAGCCTAGGAGGGTCGATTTACCGCACCCATTGGGGCCGCGCACCTGGGTATGGCTGCCGGGTCGCAACTGCCAATTGAAATCCTGGAACTGATAAGTCTCGTCATATTGGACGAAACCATCGACCAGATCGATTAATGGCTTATGCTCCGGCCAATGGGCCAATTGAAAGGCTGATTGGCGCGGCGGCAGGGCCGCCATGGGACGACCGACGGCCAACAGCTGCTGCCAGGCTTGCTCGATATCGCTCGGCATGGCACCACTAAACAGCATTGCACCCTTATTTAATAAAGCCAGATAAGGAAAGCCGACCACCAGGTCGCTCAGTTGATTGATTAACAGCATCAGCTGTTGGCCCTGTTGGATCAGCTCGGCCAGCACCCGGTGTAAATCCAAGCGACTGGCTTGATCCAGCCCTTCGAATGGCTCATCCAAAATTAGCAGTGCCGGTTGCGCCAGCAGGGCACGGGCGAGCATGACGCGGCGCCCCTCTCCGGCACTGAGCACCCGATAACCGCGCTGAAGTAGGGGCGTCAGCTTGAGCAACGCAACCAGACGATCGTGCTGCGCTGACCAGGGGGCAATTTCCGCTAATAGGGCGCTGACCGGTGTGCCGTCATCGATATGGTCGAGAAAGTCGGTGTCATCTCGATAGAGCTCCCGTTCATAGAGTTCTTGCTGCGATTCCAGTGAGACCCAGGCCGTGCCGGCAATCGGGTCGTCGAGACGGCCTTGTGAGCAATGTATTTCGCCGGTCAACAGGCGCGCCAGGGTGCTTTTACCGCTGGCATTAGTGCCCAGCACAACCCACGATTGACCGGCCGGCACATGCCAATTGATTCGGTCGAGAATGGTCTGGTTCTGAATCGTGACGCTGACATCGATGAGCTGCATGGGTTGGGTGTACCGAAGGTCGAATTTGCCGATATACTGGCCAAATTAGTCGACAACTACAAGATTCGATCGACTAACGTACGACTTTTACACCGCATTCTGAGCTATTTGCCAATCGAGGGTGATCCCATATGAGTTACGAACTACTGAGCAAGACCTTCTACCGGCTGGCGCAGTTGGGCCATGCCAATGCCCTGTTAGGTTGGGATCAGCAAGTTATGATGCCGCCTAAGGCCAATCAGGCACGGGGCTTGGCGTTGGCCGAACTGTCTGTGATGAGTGCGGAAATATTGCAGGCACCGGCCTTGGTGGAGGCCTTTGCCGCGGCCAACGATCGGCAAGATCTGCTCGCCGACTGGCAACATGCCAATCTGCGCGAGATGCGCCTCGATTGGCAGCGTGCCTGCGCTATCCCGAAAGATTTGGTCGCCGCCGAAGCCATGGCCACTAATGAGTGTGAGCATGCCTGGCGGCAGATGCGCCGTGACAATAACTGGCGCGACTTCGAACCCCTATTGCAGACCGTTTTTGATCTGGCCAAAGAAAAGGCTCAGGCATTACGCGCCGCCCTGCAGGATGAGCGAGGCTACCAGAGCGACTACGATGCCCTGCTGGATATCTTCGATCCCGGCACTCGGATGAAACGGATCGATCCGCTGTTCGCCCAGTTGAAAACAGAATTGCCGAGTCTGCTTGAACAGATCCGCGCGCGACAAAGCAGCCAACCACCGCTGATTCGCCAGTCACAGCCGGTTGCCAAGGCTAAGCAAATCGAGTTGGCGCGCGAATTGATGAGGGTCTTGGGTTTTGATTTTGACGCTGGCCGCCTAGATGAAACGGGTCATCCCTTTAGCGGTGGGGTCAGTGAGGACAGCCGTGTCACCGCCCGCTATGATGAAGATAATGTCATCGAAGGCCTGATGGCCATTATTCATGAAACCGGTCACGCCCGTTACGAAGCCGGCTTGCCCGAAGCTTGGCGCCATCAGCCGGTTGGGGGCAGTATGGGCATGGGCGTACACGAGAGCCAGAGCCTGTTTTTTGAAATGCAGCTCGGCCGCTCGCAAGTCTTTATCGATGCCATCGCGCCGCGAGTCAGGCAATATCTGGGCGCGGATCCCGCCTTTGCGGCCGACAACATGCGTCGGCTCTATACCCATGTCGAACCGGGTTTGATTCGGGTCAATGCCGACGAGGTCACCTACCCCCTGCATGTGATCCTCCGTTATGAGCTTGAACGCGACCTGATTGCCGGGACGGCACAGGTTAAGGATATACCGGGGCGCTGGGATGAGGCGATGCACCGCTATCTGGGCTTGAACACCGAGGGTAACTATCGTGATGGGCCGATGCAGGATATTCACTGGCCGGCCGGCGCCATCGGTTATTTCCCGTCCTATACCCTGGGCGCGATGAATGCGGCCCAATTGCATGCCGCCCTGCTCAAGGCCGTGCCGAAGGCGCCGGAGCTGATTGCCGAGCTCAATTTGGAACCCGTCTTCAGTTGGTTATCGGACAATATCTGGCACCAGGGTCGGTCTCTGAGTTATGACGACCTGATGGTTCAGGCGACCGGTGAAACGCTTAATTCGGCGCATTTTTTGGCCCATATTCGCAGTCGATATCTCTAGGGCGTTGCATAGACCGGATCTGATCCGGATGGCGACTTGTGCGCCTGAGCCGTGTCGAGGCGGGCGGTGCCGACGCCATGGCCAGAGAACAGTCTTTACTTCGTAGCCGTTAGGGCCATAATTCACTAGCAAGCAGCGTTCACGATGCTTTAGCGCTGTATGCCTGTTCGCAGACCGATTACAGAGTTTGACCAACAGTGTCACCCGTTTCCTGGAGAAACCGTCATGAGTAAAGAACAGCACAGTACCAAAGAGAACAAAAAAAAGCCGTTACTGACCGCGAAAGAAAAGAAAGCGGCGAAAAAAACCAAGAAAGATACCAACGTTATAGGTCAGTAGCAGGCAGTTGATCATCAGCCGTGGCGATGACGGTTCGATTTTGTCAACCGACTAGCACGGCGCGGCTGATGTATCAGTTGGCTCATTATCTTGCCAGCCCTTTCTCAACGCTCGTCCTAACTGCCAAGTTACTCGGCATAGCTTTGCGGCAATAATGCCAGCGTCTGTATCGAGTCATTGAATATACACCCCACATAAGTGTTAGAATGGTCGTCATTTTTCGGCCGATGCCAACATCGGACGGTCGAGCCGAGTTGTTCACCCTACTTGAAAGGTTGCCATGAAAGTTCCTGCACGCCTACAACCACTCGTCGACGATGGATTAATCAACGAAGTGATCAGCCGCCTGATGAGCGGAAAAGAGGCGGATATCTTCATCGTCCGCTGTGGTGACCATGTTCGCTGTGCCAAGGTCTATAAAGACGCCGCCAAGCGCAGTTTTAAGAAGGCCGCACAATACCAGGAGGGCCGAGCCGTGCGCAGCGGTCGTCGGGCGCGGGCCATGGAAAAACGCTCGACCTTCGGGCGCAAGCAGCAGGAAGAAATCTGGCAAAATGCCGAAGTGGACGCCCTTGCGCAGTTAAAGGCCGCCGGCGTTCGAGTCCCGGAAACCTATGGCTGTATCGATGGCGTGCTGTTGATGGAGTTGATAACCGATGATCAGGGCGATGTAGCACCGCGCCTCGATGATGTGGTGTTAACCGAAGAGCAGGCCTTAGAAGATCACTATCTGATGATGCATTACATTAAGCTGATGTTGTGCGCTGGCCTGGTACACGGTGACTTGTCAGAATTTAATGTCCTGCTCGACGCTTATGGGCCAGTCGTGATCGATCTACCGCAGGCTGTCTATGCCGCGGCCAATAACAATGCCCAGGCGATGTTTGCCCGGGATGTGAATAAGATGACCCAGTACTATGCTCATTTCGCGCCCGAACTGGCCACAACCCGATACGCCGAAGAAATATGGGAGCTGTTTGCCGCGGGTGAGTTAACTGTCGACTATGAATTAACCGGCCTGTTCGAAGGCAACGATGAGAATGCCAATGTCGACTCGGTGCTGGAAGAAATTAAAGCCGTGATTCAGGAAGAACAGGAAGAGCGTGAGCGCATTGCCCGGGTCACCGGAGCCGATGACGACGAGGACTAGGTGGTCCGCATTGAACGCCCATCACTAGGATGGGCCCGCTTTATAGCGCCGTGCTGATTAGGCGTCTGGCGTTGCCTTAACGTCATTCTGCGCCTGATGAAAGACTCGAAAGACAAACACGGCGTAAAAGGTCCCCAGCACACTGAACAGTTGCGACGGCAAAAACTCGCTGAAAAAAGGCGCAATCTCCAGTTCATTGAGCAGATTGGTGAGCATCAGCGCCGGAAAATAAATTAGCGCCGTAATAACCAAAAACCCACCCAATATTAGCCTGAAGTAACCGCCACTGAGCGTCCAGCTGGTGCGCATGGCATCCAATGGATGCTGTTTGTTGAGCACCACCGCGTACTCCGCGAACATAAAGCGCACCATAAAGATCAGACCCGGTATGACCAGCATAAAGAGCCCGCCGAGGATCGCCGCAGCATAGAGAAAGTTAACCGCCGCAACCGGGAACCAGAGCCGAAGACCCTGCTTCCAGAGGGATGGCAAGGACGGATATTGGCCCTCAACTGAGGCGGCAATCGCCAGGACCAGCGCGCCTTGGGAAATAGGGTAGATCAACAAAGACAACAAAAAGGGTGTTGACGGATTGGTTAGTAGACCGCTATCGGGCAGCTCCTGCTGATTAAAGAGCAGCTCAAAGAGACCCACAAATATCGAAAAGGGTAAGACAATCATCGCCAGAAAAACAAAATTACGCCGATAAAAATTGAGTGAATCTTTTAACAGGTTGAGCAACATGTTGATCCTTAGCAGTCAGGGATGTTCGGTGGTCAATAGTCTGGCGCCCTACCTCGGGTCGCCCGGTGCGCGGGATTATCGCAGCCGGGCGTGGGCCAAGGCAATGTTACCGAGCGATTATTACCAATCGCTTGCCCTCGACCGATCTGGGTTATGGACAGATCCGTCGACGAATTCGGCCGGCACGCCAGAGCTGTTCCGAATAGACGGCCACAGTCTACCCGAAACCGCTCAATAAGCTCCAGTTAAGGCGTGATAAACAGCCAGATGGACTCGTGCATGCCAAGGCTTTGGCCGCAGGGACTCGACCCACTTGCGCTGTCGAGAGACGACAGAGGCGCCGTTCAGGCCTCGACTCAGTCGAAGCGGACTGAGGTCTTATGGGGGATGTTTGCCTCATGGTTGAGCAACCAGACTTTGCGCTCAATACCGCCGGCATAGCCGGTCAATTGACCGCCTTTGCCAATCACCCGGTGGCACGGCACCAGGATCGAAAGCGGGTTTTTGCCATTGGCCATGCCCACGGCACGCGCGGCCGTGGGCCGGCCGATGGCCTCGGCGAGATCCTGATAGCTCCAGGTTTGACCATAGGGAATGGTGCCTAGGGCTTGCCAGACCAGGCATTGAAACGGTGTGCCCGATGCTGCCAGCGGAACACTAAAACTGCGCCCCGAGCCGGAAAAGTGACCGTCAAAGTAGTCGGCCAGTTCGGCGCGGGCCCAGCGAATCATNGCATGGTCGGCTGACGGCCGCCCCAGGTCGGCCGGTTGACTGGTCTGACGGGTAAACCAGACGCCGAGCACGCCCTGGTCATGCGCGCTCAGCGTGATCGGGCCGAGGGGGCTGTCGATGCGTTGATAAACAGTTTGATAGTCCGTCATAAGGTTGCATTCCCGCATTGAAAGGTGGCGTAGCTGCCCCAGGGCGAGAGGTCGGCAGCGGCGACAAAAAAGTGGCCATCACGGGCCGCTCGGGCGCGTTGACATTGGCTGGGGGTCAATTCGATGCGCTCAGTCATACCTTGGCCTGCAAAGCGGAGTATAGCAACCCAGTGTAAGGGCTTTTGGCCAATAGACTAGCCATTTTTGGAACTAAACCTGAGGCGCTCGGTCATCGACCTAACCGGTAGATCAAGCTCTGTCGATCATGCTGTGCCTGTGTCGAGAGCCTGTAAAGGTGGTGCATTGCGCCGGCGCGGCTAACATCTGCCGGCTTTAAAGGTCGCGATAAGGCCCCTGTCATCGTATCATCCTGGTAGATCGGTCGCGCGACCGAGTATTTGGTTTATTAAAAAGGAATGTTCACCATCTCCACTCTCAGCCCCAGCGAGCACGACCTCTGGTTTCTGCCCTTAGGCGGTACCGGTGAAATCGGCATGAACCTCAATCTGTACGGCCATGCCGGCAAATGGCTGATGGTCGATTGCGGTGTCACCTTTAATGCCAGCCTGAGCCCAGATGCCACGACCTTGCATGAGGTAGTCAGTGCCGATCCGAGCTTTATTGCCGACCGGCACGAGGATTTGGTCGGAATCGTGATCACTCACGCGCATGAAGACCACCTCGGAGCGGTGCCGCAACTCTGGCGTCGGTTTCGCTGCCCGGTCTACACCACCGCCTTTACCGCTGAATTTTTGCGCCGCAAGCTGGCCCAGGTCGGCCTGGCGGGCAAGGTGCCCATTATAGAAGTTGAATCGCGTGCACGCATCGATATTGGCCCGTTCAATGTTGAATGGTTACCTCTGACGCATTCCCTGCCCGAGCCGCATTCCCTAGTGATTCGCACCGCTGCCGGCAATGTGTTCCACACCGCCGATTGGAAGATCGACTATCAGCCGGTGGTGGGTGAACCCTTCGATCCGTTGCCGTTTCAGGAATTGGCGCACGAGAACATCACCGCCATGGTGTGCGATTCCACCAACGCCAATCGACCCGGCCGTTCGCTCTCGGAGGGGGAACTCTATGACGGCCTGTATGAGTTAGTTGAGGCCGCCGAGGGCCGTGTTGTGGTGGGCTGTTTTGGTAGTAATATCGCGCGGCTTATTACCTTGGCGAAAATTGCGCAACAAACCGGACGTTATATGGCCTTGCTCGGGCGGTCCTTGCAGAATATGGTCAGTACCGCCCAGGCGACCGATGTCTGGCCCAAGGATCTGCGCCTGATCGAAGCCAGTCATCTGGCCTACTTGCCCAAGTCGGAAGTCTTATTGGTCGCCACCGGCAGTCAGGGCGAACCGCGTACGGCGTTGAATCGGCTTGCCAACAACAGCCATTACGCTTGCGAGTTGGACGTCGGCGATACGGTGATCTTCAGTTCAATCGTTATTCCGGGTAATGAGCACAGTGTCGCCCGGCTGATTGCCGCGCTGGAACGCAAACAGGTGCACATAGTGGTCGCCAAGGCTGCGGCTAAACCGATCCATGCCTCCGGTCACCCCTGTGCCGATGAGGTCGCCGAGCTGTATCGTTGGGTTCAACCGACAATCGCTATCCCAGTGCACGGTGAAACCGAGCATTTGCACGCCAACGCCGCAATTGCTAAGGCGGCCTTTGTGCCCATCCAGCTGGTGGGCACCAATGGCGACCTCTATATTCTCTCGGGTCGGGTTCGAATTCGACCTCAGGTGGTCAAGGCCGGGCGTATTGCCCTAAAGCAGTAGGTGGTTTCGATTGCTCTCGGCACGCGTCTCAGTCGGCCAGTCTAATGCCCGATAGGGCCGCCGATCGACTCCCAACTACCGGGCCATTGCGGCCATCGTGGTAAGTGAAGACCAACGCATATTTGGTGCGGTTACTGTGGTTCGGTGCTGCGCTGTGCAGCAGTTTGCAGTGAAAAAACAGCACCTCACCGGCGGCCAAGGTCAGATCGACCGCCTGTGCCAACAGCGGTTCATTGTCAGCGCGGTCGGGATCCAAAAAAAGTTGTTGGTCAAAGCGCTCGCTCGCTAGAGCCAGTCGATGACTGCCCGGCACCACCCTCAGTCCGCCATTTTCGCCGCTCTCGTTGCCCAGCGCCAGCCAGACACTGATCAACTCAGGCAAGTCGAACGCCCAATAACGAATGTCCTGATGCCAACCCGTGGCACTGCTAAAGCGTGGATTTTTAGTCATTAGGCAATTGTGGTGCACTCGATTGAGCACCACGCCAGGACCGTCCAACAGGGTCGCCAGACTCTCAACTACGGCCTTGTTGGTCGCCCAGGCTTGCCAACTGCGGTGCCGACCGTGCGCGCCTAACAGGCGCCGCACCGTGCTGCCGCCCCGCGCCTGGACAGAGTCCGGTGCGCCGGGGTAGCCGGTACTGGTTTCCAGCTCCAAGGGTTGTTGGGCGTCGAGCAACTGCTGCTCGGCCGCATCCTGCATACGGGCCAATTGGGCCGTATCGATAAAGCCGCGCTCGGTCGCGTTGAGTATCAGGTAGCCCCGAGTATGAAACTGATCGATTTCTTCAGGCGTAAGCGGCACGGCGGGTCCAGCTATAAATTAGGAAGCTTATTCTGCATAAGTTGCTGACCAATGTCGAAGCCATTTACGGCTTAAATCGCCTGGCTTTTTCAGAATTAGGTCGCGCCTGCGAAAGCTGATCACTTTAAGTGGTTTGTTCAATATATAATATTGATTTTATTCGTTATAAGCGATTAAATAACCTAGGTAAGATCTGTTTCCTAACCAACTGAGGAACAGATTATGAGCCAAACCATCAAAAACCTAGAAGCCGCCTTTGCCGGCGAAAGCATGGCCAACCGTAAATATCTTTATTTTGCCAAGCATGCCCGTCGCCTGGGGGCGGAGAATGTGGCACAGATATTTGAGGCCACCGCTGAGCAAGAAACGAAGCATGCTCACGGCCATTTAGAGCTATTATTTCCACCCGACAGCCTGAGCGTCGAAACCATGTTGCAACTGGCCATCGATGGGGAGACCTACGAATACACTACTATGTATCCGGAATTCCGTAATACCGCCATGCTCGAAGGCAACCAAGCGGCCGTGAACGAAATGGATGAGCAGATCGAGGAGTCAAAAGAGCACGCTGAATTATTCAGCCGACTGCTGCTAAAGGCGGAAAAGCGTTTTGCGGCCCTGGCCAAGGTCGAGCAGCGTCATGCTCAACATTATCAAGCTACCTTGGACAACCTAAAGTCCAATCCTTAGCCCTAGCCAATATAGCCGAGTTAACCCGAACCCCATTGGAGAACAGCACTATGAGTGATTTTAAAAAGTTTGAATGTATCGTCTGCGGTTTTATCTATGACGAAGCCTTAGGCCTGCCCGAGGAAGGGTTGATCGCCGGCACGCGCTGGGCAGACATCCCTGACGATTGGGCCTGCCCGGAATGCGGCGTGGCGAAAGAAGACTTCGAAATGGTCGAACTTTAGTAGGAACCTTTATGAATCTGGTAATAATTGGCACCGGTATGGCAGGTTATACGCTGGCCCGGGAAGTGCGTAAAAAGGACCCACTCGCCCGGATCACGCTGATCACGCGCGACAATGGCGACTCCTATAGCAAGCCCATGCTGTCCAATGCCCTCGCCGTGGGCAAGTCACCGGAGCAGCAGCTGATTCTGTCACCGGCGGCTAAGATGGCCGCCCAATACGATCTGCAGGTTCTGGTGCAGACCCAGGTGACGGGCATCGATCGCGACCGACAGCAGGTGCTGACCGACCAGGGACCAGTCGACTACGATCAACTGGTCTTGGCCTGGGGGGCTGAACAGCTGCACTTACCCACGGCCGGTGACGGCGCCGATCAGGTGGTGCGCGTCAATCAGATTCACGACTACCAACTGTTTCGCGAGCGCCTGGCAAAGGCGGATCGGGTAGCGATTATCGGTCCGGGTCTGATTGGCTGTGAATTCGCCAATGACCTGCTCCATGCCGACAAACAAGTCACGGTAATCGGTCCGGATCCATGGCCGCTGGCGAGCCTGTTGCCTGAAACAGCCGGTCGTTTTGTCGAGCAAAAACTGACCGCAGCGGGCGTACAGTGGCAGTTGGGCCAGACCGTGGCCCGAATCGACCAAGCTAAGGCGGGCTTCACGCTAACCCTGTCCGATGATCAACACTTGGAGGTCGATCTGGTGCTCAGTGCAGTCGGCTTGAGACCCAATGTCGATCTGGCCAGCGCCGCCGGTCTGACGGTCTCGCGTGGCATAGTGGTCAACCCGCTCGGCCAAACCGATGATCCCCGTATCTCGGCACTGGGGGATTGCGCCCAATACGGTGAGCGCTGGTTGCCCTACATCATGCCCATTATGCATGCTGCACGGGCACTGGCGGCGACTCTGACCGGAACGCCGACCGATATCGTCTTTCCCCTGATGCCGGTGGCGGTGAAAACACCGGCCGTGCCGATCAGCTTGGTGCCGGCGCCTCCAGGCGCACGCTGGAGCTTTATCGAGCAGGACGAAGGGTTGGTGGGTCGGGCAAAGTTGGACGAGCGAACCGTTGGTTTTGTCTTGCTCGGGCCGCAAACTTTGCGGCAAAGCTTGGTTAAGGAGCTTAGTTGAGCCATGGCGGTGCGCTATCCGAGCTTTAAACAGCTGCAGTACTTAGTCGCTCTTGTGCGAACCGGTCATTTTGGCCAAGCCGCGGAGCTGTGTTTCGTCACCCAATCGACCATGAGCGCCAGTATTGCCGAGCTGGAATCCCTGCTCGGGGTGCAGTTGGTCGAGCGGATTAATAAGCGCAACATCATTATTAAGGCCGAAGCCAAACGGTTGGCCGCCGATGCGGAACAGCTGTTGGCCTTGGCGGACCGCTGGCTGGGTTCGGCGGATCCGACCCAGCGGCCGATCGCGGCGTTAAAAGTTGGGCTGATCCCCACCATCGCGCCCTTTTTACTGCCACGCCTGCTACCGGCGGTGCATCGGCAAACATCTCCCTTACGCTTGGAGAATAGCGAAAAAACCAGTAGCGAGCTGGTCCAGGCGGTCACATCGGGGGCACTCGATGTCGGCATCTTAGCGCTGCCGTTCGACACCGAGACGTTGCAGGTTATGCCGCTATTTGATGATCGCTTCTATGTCGCGCTGCCGCGTGGCCATTCACTGGCGCAAGCCACTAGCCTGAGCGCGGCAGATCTGCTTGGGCACAAGTTGTTGTTGCTCGAAAAAAGTCACTGCTTGAGCGGCCATACCCTGCAAGTCTGCCAGTTATCGACCGACAACGAGGTCGCCGGATCCAGCCTGTTCACCCTGATGCAGTTGGTGGCCAATCATCAGGGCATCACCTTGGTGCCGCAATTGGCGGTCGCAGCCTTGAGCGCACTTGACAGTGGCCTGGTCTTTATTGAGTTTCGGGAACCGGGGCGGCACCGCGAGGTGGCCTTGGTCGTGCGCACCAGTTGGGCGAACCAAGCCGGGGTGATGCAGTTGGCGGGGCTCATTCGTGAACTGATTAGTGGTCCTGAGGCTGATCAAGGGCCTCGATAATCGTACAATACTCGGCGCTTTCGCTGCCACCGCAGCAGGCGTTTGAGAGTTTGTGCAATGCGCTTAACATCTGCGTCAGTTGGTCCCTCTTGTGCGTCACTTCCTCTATCTTGCGATCGGCCAAGCTCTTGGCTTCGGCGCAGACATGGGCGGATAAGTCAGACCGAATCGATAGGAACACCCCGACCTCGTCCAGATTGAAGCCAATCTCGCGGGCGCGTCGAATAAAGACGGCGGTGTCCAAATCGCCCTGGCTATATAGCCGATAGTTGCTCTGCGTGCGAGTGGTGGCTCGCAGTAGGCCACTTTTTTCATAAAATCGCAGGGTGTGGGCGGATAAACCAGACTTTTTTGCTAATTCACCAATTTTCATCGTCGCTCCTTGAGGTGCGTCTGTGCGCTTAGGGCCGAGTATAAGGCTTAGCGCTACATTTAGAGTCAGTTTTGTCAGTCGCCTTGCTCGGCATCAAGACGCGCGTTTTTTGATGAACTTTCGTTGCCGAGCGGGCACAATCGAGCGCAACAGTCGGCCAGCCGTCGGCCCAATTCAGAGCGAGGCGTCCCATGAAACTAGTCGAACTGCAGGCCCATATCCAAGCAGTTGATACCCTAGACCGGCCCGATCCCGGTTACTTTTTAAAACTGGTTGAAGAGGTGGGTGAATTGTCGGAAGCCATCCGTGCAGAAAAGGTTGGCCAGCCCACCCTGAGTGAGCTGAAGGGGTCCATCGCCGAAGAGCTGGTGGACGTGTTGTATTACGTCGCCGCGCTGGCCAATCTATATCAGATCGACTTGACCACCACTTTCGAACTGAAAGAACAGCTCAATAAGATAAAATACCAGCGCTGATCGGTCAATATTACTGAACTGTGCTAGCGCAAACGGCTAGCTCGGCACGGCCAATAATCGGGCGATACCCGGCTTGGGCGTTTTGCACAGTTTCTGCATCAACGCAAAGGGGATTTCGCTGCGCTGGTAAGTGGTGCGGATGCTTGCCAATATCGCGAGCCAAAGCTGTGCGGTCATCTGAGAGTCATACAGGGCCCGGTGAAAATCGCCGGTCGATTCGATGTTGCAGTAGTCGACTAGGGTGCCTAAGCGATGGTTCGGGGCGGACTGGAAGACCCGCCGCGAGACTAGAAGTGAACAGGTAAACTCGCCAGCATAGGGCTTGTTAATGCGCTGCAGTTCGGCATCGAGAAAGCGTTTATCGAACGACGCGTTGTGCGCCAATAAGTTGCTGGTGCCGATGAAGTCAGCAAACTCGGCCATCACCTCGCCACAAGGCGGCGCATCCTTGAGCAGCTCATTGCTGATACCGGTATAGTTTTCAATAAAGGGCGACACTCGCCGACCCGGGTTCATCAGTGACTGAAAATGCTCGGTGACACGACCGTTCTCGATGCGCACCGCACCAATCTCGATCGCCCGATCACCTTGGTCGGGTGACAGGCCGGTGGTTTCAAAATCGAGTACAACCAGTGAATCGGCGTTGGCCATGGGTTTCCCTTCTGATAGCGCGGACTGGCANTNCAGCTGCCCGGTCGCTTAGGTCGAGGAGTCTAACCGAAACCCGAACCGATGCCAGNGCCAATTANTCNGC
>JGI20154J14316_10000579_pt1 | contig 33204 bp, 18 predicted proteins | sample COG_04_FD_14316 | JGI IMG/M metagenome (IMG submission 14316)
CTACTGGCGGCACCTGCGACAGCTGCTGGAGGAGCAGCGCGGGCGGTGCGCACTCAGCGGGATTCGTCTCCGCACCAACGCCGAAGCCGACAGGTGTTTCCTGATGTCTCCCGACGCCATCGATCCGTTGAAGGGGCACGTTCCGGGCAACCTTCGTCTGGTGTGTCGGTTCTTGAACCCGATCGACTGCAGCAAACAGAAGACGGTCAACTATTCTTTCGACGGACCGGCCCAGTGGACTCGGTCGCTGGTCGAGCAGTACTATTTCGGTGGTCAAGGGGGCCTGTTGTGTTAATGTGTCAATTTGAGGCCAGTACAAATTACTAAAATAAAAAAAAAACTAAAAAAATCCAGGAAAATTGAAAATCCAGCAAACCAGAAGGAGCTCTGTTTTGGTGCAATTTTGGTGCAAACCTAGTAGCGAGAACAACAAATAAACAAAAAGTTTTTCATCGAATATGAATTACTTCGATTTGACAGCAAAAACGATCAAAAATGCAAAAGGAGCTAAAAAGAAGAGAAAGCATTCCGCTTTTTCAGTTCGCGACGTAAAGCGATCTTTGTCAAAGAGGTACGTAAAAAAACTAGAGCCGGTGGAACCCAAGCCGGTGGAACCCAAGCCAATGGAACCCAAGCCAATGGAACCCAAGCCAATGGAACCCAAGCCGGTGGCCGAGCCGGTGAAGAAGCCACCTTTGATCGTCGGAAACACACAGGTGCGGCAGCAATTTAATCAGTGGGTTCGTGCCGGGGGCGGCGGCGTGGCGTTGCTGCATGGTCCTCCTGGGGTCGGAAAGACGTTGACGGCGATGCGAGGGCTTCAATCGTTTCGAGTGGTGGACGTGCTGGCGGAGCAGGAGACGGTGGCCGGAGCAATGACCCGCATTCGCACACTGACCACTCGAAAGTCCTTGATGGATGCGCAGTCGGCGGTGCTCGTTGACGGTGTGGACATGTTGCCAACACACGACCGCACCGCAATGGTGCGTCTGCTGAAACAAATTTTGTCTGCCCCGTGCCCCGTCGTGTGCGTGGTGAACGACAAGTACGTCGTGAGAGCGCTGGCGAGCTGCGCGCACGTGGCGTGCTTTTGTTTTTTTACGCTGTCGCCGACGGAGATCATGACTCTTCTGCGGCACCACGGGACATGCCAAGCGGGTGACGTGGCTCGCATCTGCAAAGCCGCGAACGGCGACTGCCGCAAGGCGCTGAACGACGCTCGCTTCGCGTCGGTGTGTTCGGAGGCGGACGTGCGAGAGGGCCCGTTCGACACGGTGGCGTCGCTGTTTGCCAAGAGACGCTGCCGCCCCGGCCGCGACCCCCATTTGATGCGAGGGTTTGTGGACGAGAACGCGCTGCGCTTTTGTCGCACGGTCCGGGAGGCCGCTGAAGTGACCGCGCACTTGTCCGACCTGCACACCATGTCGCCCATGTACCCGTCGGCCGCGACGGAGTTTGGTGCCACGCTGTGCCCAGCCCTGATTCGCCGCGCAGTGTCGGCACGTGTGCAGTTTCCGTCGTGTTACGGAAACCGATCGAAACAACAAGCCAACCGTGCGGCGCTGGCAGCGCTGCGCCGTCGCACTTCAGTGGCCCCGACGGAGCTGTCGTTGCTGCTGGGACAGTGCGGAAACAGCAAGACGGACAGAACGCGGTACTTGTCCGGTCTGCTGGTCGACAACGACGCCGCGGCGGACCGATTGCAGTTGCTGTGTGTCGGCAAGACCAAGTCCAAAAAAAAGTGATTTTTTTATGTGCCTAGAGTAAGAAAAGAAAAAAACGAAAACAAAAACAAAAAAATGTCGACGGGCTACTTTTCATACAGAAAGTTCATTCACGGTGGTGACAGGCGTGAATGGGACAGCGAGAACATTCCAACATCCATACTGATGCGATACGACACCAATAACCAGGACGCAAATGATTTTCTGGGTGAAAATGACAAGAAACTTATTTTGTATCCCAGAAACAGCAACACAGTTGTGAACAGAGACGGGGGCTTACGCCCCGAAGACATGCAAAAAAAGTTAAAGACAAAATGTGAGAACATTGTTTATTTTTTTAAACAACGATTTAAATTGTGGGAGAAAGATGCCACTCAGTTGACCCTGTTGTGGGAAGAAGAGGTGTTAGATGGTAACGATCTGTCAGAGCTTTATGATCTGAAATGCACTGTAAAGACTTATGTTCGCGCTCAGTCCAACCTACTTGTTGCTTTAGAGTTACAAAGCCCACGGTTGTCCAATGCTATAAACTACTATGTAAGCGAGACAATCGATATTTACAACAATTTTAATTTGTTTCTTCACAGCAAGGATTATCTTCAAAGAAAAAGAGAAGACATGACACCAAAGCAATATGTCTTGTACAATATTTATGACCTCGAAGCTCGAGCATCGATCAATCAAGGGATACTCGATCGCTTTCATCAACAATACAATGTTGCAAATCGTTTTCAACGATTGGAAGCAAATGTCATTAAATTTGAAGGGATTTGGAACGCAGCAATCGACCATATCTGGCAGAAGTGCAGAAACTTTCTGCAAGCTTTGCAGTACGTCGAAAGTGTTACCGAAAACGAATTTATCGAAGAAGACAAAGATGATGAAGATAATGATGAAGATAAAGATGAAGAGCAAACACTTTTGCAAGCCATAGGAACAAGCATAGGAAACTGGTTCAACCCCCAAAACGAAGAAGACGACCAAAAGGAAGTGGACGAGTACAACGAAGAACTATTGGAAGATGCACGAGAGAGGAGGGATAAGTATAATGCAGAAACGATACAGCAAGATGAGATACAACGGGCTGTGGATGCAGAAAGACAAGAAGGTCAACTACCAAATACACTACCAGAAGGAATGAAAAAATATTTTGACAATCAACAAATACGGGCACAAAACAGACGTGAAGATGAAAAACGGAAAGCTTTCGAAAGAGAAAGGCAAAAGCAGGAAATGCTAGCAAATTTAAAAAATGGAGTGAGGAGGAATCTGGCGATGCCAGATCGTGAACACAGTCGACAGATAGCTGCACTAAGGAGATCTGATGCGCAAGCTGCTGCGCAAAGGTCGAACACGACTACTCCAGTGCAGTTCCCACACTCTGAGAGCAAACGTGCACAAGAACTTTTCGACCAAATGTTTAAAGAAGTACAAGATGACGACGACGATCTTTAGTGGTGGAACAAAATTTACTTGACTAGAGACGGCAATTGAGTTGGCCGTGGTAAAAAACATAAAAAAAAAAGCTCCCCTCTGTGTAAATTAAGAACAAAAAAAAACATAAAAAAAAATGCACCGCGACACGGAGTACACGTTCGACACGATCAACAAGTTGTACCCCCACGACGCTCTCTTTGTGGTAGAGCGCAATCAGAACACCAACACTGTGGTCTACCGAGCCAACTTGCGCTCCAACGGCAGCGTCGACCCAGCTCGCCCGGTCGTGGCTGAGTGGGTCATGTTCGAGAAGTCCCGCGACGGTTCCGTGCGTGACGAACTCACGACAATGGAGCAAAAGCTGGCGTTCGGGTTCAAATTGACTCCGCTAGGTAACGGGCAGTACAACATGCTGGTGCACGCACTTCCTAGCAAACCTCTGCGTCTTTTTTTCGACCCCCACGGAAGAATGAGGGTGGGGGTCCAGATGGCGTCGGGTCCGGCGATATTGCATCGCATCTTCATTCATGTCAATAAGTCCAAAAGGTTGTCGATTCCCAGTGTTGAGAAGGCCGTCGCCTACGGGGTCTCCATGAGCGGCAAGCCCGTGCGGCAGGTGCTGATGAAGAATGATATTTGAACACTAGAAAAAAGACAAAATAAATAAAGAAAAAATGTATTGTTTTATTGCTGCAACGCCCAACTGTACTCCTCTCTCAAATTGCTCTCCTCCTCGGGTGTAAAGTCGTTGGCAATTCCAAACGTCTCCCGTATTTCTTCTGGCGTCTTGCCTTTCATCTGGCTGGCTAAAAACGCGCACGTCAGCTCAAGGAGGGACCGAACGTCCAAGTAGTTGGCACACAGCACCACCTCAAACATCAGGGGGTCACCGGCCGTGATGTTGTCCAAGAACTGCAAGCACCACTGTGGTACATTCCAGTCAGCGATGTCGTTGCTGTTCAGAGGCTTTGGAATCACGCCGGGCAGCAGCGGGGTGTCGTTCCGGGCATTTTCGGCCATGAAGTTCAAAACGAGCGGCAGCGCTGTCCTGCCGACTTTGGTCCACGGAAGAGGAATGTCGACGGTCTCGTTGTTGTCCATCACGTTGTCCATTGCATCGTCGTCGTCCATCGCATCGTCGTCGTCCGTCTCGTTTTCGGTCTCGTTGTCGGTCTGGTACCGCGGCGGCAACATACTTCTCAATACCCCCGACTGCTGTGCGGTCTCGAACGTGATGCGAAACACGGCGTCGTCGTCCATTTTAACTTCGCCCCAAGACTCGCGGCACAGCACTTGGCACCACGACATTGGTCTCTCTGTTTTTTTTTGTCCTGGATTTTTTAGTTAGTTCTTTTTTCACTGTGTCAGCAGTTGAGTCGCCGCTGTGTCGCGTGTTGTGCGAGGCACTCTCAGCTTGGTCGCTACCATTTCACCCTTTCTCTCCACGAAACCGTCTTTCTCCAACCAGAAATTGGAGTCGTTGCGTCGAGCGATGGCCTGCGGGGTCATGGAGGGAGGCAACTGGTGCATTTTTTTGACACGGAGCAGGCGGGGGTTAATGGCGATCACCAGCCCACCCCAGCAGGTGGACTTGGACAGGTTCTTTTCGACATCGATGTCCAACCCGTTGCGAATGTCGGGGTCGGCGTAGGTGCTGAGTGTCAGCGTTACGTTTCCGTGTGACTTGGTGGGAAACACCAGTTTGGCGGACCGGTTGGCCTGTTCGCCGCGATGCATCACAAACCCGTGGCGCAGTGTGGTGCTGTCAGAAGTATGGGCCAGCTGACGTTTGAACGTGCTGTTCGAACGAAAGAACTGTTTGTGCGAGGCAATGTCGACCTCGGCCAACTGGTCTATATCGTACGTTGTCATCGTGCCGAGGTGGTGAACCACGATGAACTTCATGTACTCCAGACGCACGTCCGACAACTTGGACGACGAGTCTAGGCGGCGCCTCACCGCCCCCTCCCCGTGTCGCTCGATCACCTGCTGTATGACGGAGCTATTTTCCATGGGTGGAAGTTTGCGAATGGAGACCTTAACGCAGAAGCGATCGTTTCCCGGCAGCCCGTTGTCGAAGTACACAAAGCAGTCGTGGTTGGACTTGGTACAGAGTTGGTAAGGGGTGGACGACATTCTCTTGCGGTGCGGTCACAACTTTTTTTATTTTCATTTACAATAAAGGAGACAAAAAAAAAATGAACAGCTTCATGAACGGATTGACTATCAAGGAGGCGGGACCCGCCCCCTTGGACCCTTTGGACCACGCGTCCGATGGTTGGAAGTACGACCGATTCGACCAATTCGACACGATTCCCAGTGCCAGTGCCGACCGGCAACCGGCGCTGGTGCTAGTCGCCGACGTGTTGCTGTGTTCGTGTGCGGTCTTGGCTTCACTCCACTTGTTCCACACACAGTATAAGTGGCCACGGCAAGACCAGCGCCTCAGCAAGGCGTTGCGTGGCGGAAAGGTTCGAGTCCCGCACCCGATTGTGGCGGCTTCCCGACTATCGCAACTCCAACGACTCCTGCCGACCCCCGACCGACGGCGATGCAGTTCCACCGCCGTAGCAGGAGCGCTCGCCGCACTGCTGGTGGTCGCGGCGGCATTACTCGTGGCTCCGAACGTCGATTGTCTAAAGCGCCTCGTGCTGCCAAACCTTGCCGTATTCGTTGTGTTCACGGGGTGTCAGTACGTAGTGGCCAAGTGGGTCGACTGGAGCCAAGTGGAGAATCAGGAGAATCAGGAGACAAAAACGTGGTAGTTCGAGACAACCACACCGTCCCTACGGCACGAGCGTCTTTCGGCGTGTTGTACGCTTGAGTAGTGGGAACGAGGGACGCCACAGTACCTGCAATGACTATCAGAAGGCTTGCAGCAGCACAGTGAGGATCCCATCCTGTCTATCTTTGTTGGCTTTTTTTTTCTCTTTTTGCTGCTTTTTGCTGCTTTTTGCTGCTTTTTGCTGCAGAGGCAAGATAAAAAAAACCAGGGCGAAAAACACACCTAACACACCCACCGACCAACAGCCTTCATGGAACAACTCGTGTTGTCGGTCGTCGCGACGGGGCTGTGCGCGGCTGTGCTCGGTATTGTGGTGTGGAGGTGCGTGACGGACCGCATCGCGGAAAGGGTTGCTGAGGAGGAGCGCAGCATCCTGTTTCGCGGCGCTTTGATAGGTGCGGCCGGTTGCCTCGGCGCGGAAGTATTGTCCAGCGTGCTGTTCCCAAAGCTACCGAAACAGCCGCAGCCGCAACACCGCTCGGTAGACGCGGCCCAGCGGCACGCGAAACAAATGGCCGAGATGTTTTGGCAGTTCCACAAGCGGCGGCAGGAGCAGCGTGGCGGCACGACAAGTTATACATAATAAAATATATTGATTTTTTTTTATTGCATTACCCACAAAACAAAACATGGAACTGTTTGTACAAGACTTGGCGCGGGAATCGACGGCGGCCACCATAGTGCGTCCCGACGACGGCGCCGACGACATCGACCGCCACACCTACGGGGCCCGAGGGTGCGCCGCCTCTCTGGGCAAGCAACTGAATCAGTGGCGATCGAGAAGGGGTTGTCGGCTGGTCGTGGTCGCGCCCATGGCCCTGTTTTGCCGACGACACACGTACCGCAAAGTCTCGGCGCTGCTGTTCGATCACTTTCTGTTTGAGAGCGGCTTCCTGTTTCGCGATGGACACACGGTCGTGTCCCTGTTCGAAAGCGGCCAACCCACCAAACACGACGTGGCTCTTGGTGTCGAGGGCGAGCCGGACGCCCTGAAGCTGTCCACAAACTCTGACTACCGCCTGCTCAAGCACGTGTGGAGGTGCGACCGGAGGAGGGGGGAAGAAGGTCGCGTTCTCATGGCACCACATCGGGCGAGCTTCGGCGACAGCCAGCCCGCTCTGCTGCACTGCACACCGAAGTTTGGAGGGTCGGAACTTTTGTCGGCGAATGTCATTGTGCCCGTTGTCGCAACCGTCGGCACACAGAACTTGTGCAGCGAGCTGGTCTACTCGCTGTGGAGCGTCGCCGTCGGGTCGCGATCGCACACCCCGGCCAGATGCCCGTGGTACTTCAAACCTGCGCTGGTGCATGTGCCGGTGGCGTTCTCCGACGGCCTTGTAGAGGCGCTCGGCTTTACCGCGCTGTTCGTCCTTATCGAGAACGGCATTCGTCGTCGCCTCCCCCCGGAGTTGCTCTCGTGCGACCGCGCCGGAGTAGTGCGCTTCGGGCACGTCGAGGGTGACGTCCAGCTCCTGCTCGACCGCGTGGGCCACGTCGTCCTTTGCACCAGAGAAGCCGACCGTCGCCGCTGGCCCGTCTCGGCGTCAGCGGCCGACTGTGTCACAGTGGCGTCGTTGGTCTCGTGGTTGGGCGACATGTACGACGTGCCCGACTTGGACGACGCGTACGTAAATGAGATGAAGGTGTGGCGGGGAGCTGTGGCCGAGTGCGTGCGCTTGCGCGTGTGGAAAAGTGGCTACTACGACGCAGTTGTCGTTAAAAGTAGTGCGACCGCCCAAACTTCATGTGCTGCAAAATGAATCGAATGACCGGGATCGAGGTGCTCTTCATTCTTTCATTGGTCCCGTTGCGGCACGCCAAGACGGCGTCGTGTGTCGTGGCATGGTGCAGTTGGTACGAGCTCCAGTATGCGACGCGCTTCTTCTCCATGTAGCTTGGTTCCACTGTCACAATCGCGTCGCCGCCATTCGAGTTCAGGGACACCGCCGGGTGGCGGAGCAGCTCCCTCCTTTTGTCCGGGTCGGTGGCGTGATAGTTTGCCCGCAGCAAAAGGTTACGGGCGTGGTGAAATCTCAACTGGCAGTACGGGTCAAACGGGACGCGTTTGACAAAAATGGAATACTTCGGGACTCCCGCGTACATTATATTGACCCTGAAGGCATACTCTCCCCGCTTGAGCGAGGCCTCTATGTCGTCGTAGTCTCGGCGCGGCAGCCGGTCGGCCTCAAAGTACCGCACCGCCCCCAGTGTCTCCTCCACAAACTCTCGTGCGGCGATGCGAAACACCGTCTCGTTTTCCAGTTTCGCGCCACCGAACGGCGTCCAACGCTCCGACCCGCTGGGCCACAGGAGCATGCGGCGCTCCTGACCGAGCAGAAAATAAACCTCCCGAGTCTTCGGTTCCACCGAGAACAGCAGCAGGGCCGCTCCGGAAAACGTCGAGGTGGTTTTCGTCATCGTCGTTGCCGCGTGGCTGACCTTTCGCTTCTTCTTTCGTTTCTTTTTTTTCTTCTTGCGATTTCTTTTGGCCATGTACCAATACACCCCTGTAGTTTTTTTTTTCTATTGTTTTTAGAAAAAATCAAAAAAAAAAAAAGTTCACATTTCAACCAGGAACACACTTGAAAAAAAACTTGAAAAAAAAAAATACTACCAGGAAGCGAAAAAAATTACATGCCGCGGTCTATGGGTTACTTGCCGTTCGGCGACTTCCTTCGTGGGGGCACCGAAACCGAAGAACAAAAGAACTTTAACCCAGACGCAACAATTGACTGGGGCAACTATCTTCTCAAACAAAAAATGGCTAAATCGTGCGGACCGACTTGTGTTCAGTACATTGTTAAACCGTCGACACTGTCGACACCTATGAAGCAGCAAAATACATTTGACAGCCCACCTCGAAGTCAGACGAACTTCACTGAGCAGTTGACTTGGCAAGACGGATTGACGAACGCGCAGCAATTAAAAAAAATGCTTTTGGCGGAGGGGGCGACGGCGGCTAACATTGTTCAAGTAGAAGATGATTGGATGCGTTTTGTTAAGAGGTTTCAAGAAATAGTACAAGACTGGTTTGCAAAGACAAACATTGGTTTGGAAAATTTATGGATCGTGTCCATTGAGCATCCTAATATTTTCGGTCACTGGATTGCGCTGGTACCGAACGACAGAGACAACGGGAAGTGCAAGTTTTACGACCCTTACACCGGTTTCGAGGGGTGGATCGAGTGGGGCACGCTTCACACATGGTTTGTCCGCGATTGGAGCGAGGGAAAGAATATCATGGCTTCGGCGATTCAAATCACTAGGAAAAAACAATCGGAACTTCGAATAAGAATACCAAAAAGAAAACCAGAAAGAAAACTAGAAAGTCTTGAAATTCCAAGAGTACATCGAGTACATCGAGTACCTTATCACAAACGATTGAAATTTTAAAATTATTTTCATTTATAATAATTTGTGTATGCTGGTTCCGCCATCTCTCTCTCCCACACAAACTCAGTGACTAATTCTTCCCTTTGTTTTTTACCGAAGCGATGACGATTTTTTTTATCTGTTTGAACAAGCTCTCTTTCACCACCGTACTTTCAAATTCCACCATAAGACCTTATAAGGAAACAAGAAATTACAAGGAATATGCTGGAAGAGTTACGACTCTTATTTGTATATCAATAGCGCCAGCTTTTTCTACCAATTGTTAACAAATATGTACTTACAGCCAGTGTCCCTATTTTTTTATGCACTGCAATAGCTGGTATGCTATCGTCATGTAGAAATGGAAAATCCAATGGCACACTAATTTTCATGGTTCCTCGTCCGTATTGAATACCACTCTTTGTAGTTGAGAGTTGTGACATTCCATTCTGTGAAGCGATATACAACGTTTTTGTACCTGCACACGCAATATAGTCACCAGTGTCATCTCTCACTACATCTGTAATTTTCTCAATGATTTCATCCCAATCTGACAAAGCTAACATTAAATTTATTCAATTTGTGAAATAACTTCACAAATTGTCTGAGTTTTTCCCTGGGAATTTTTTGGGAATTTTTTGGGAATTTTTTGGGAATTTTTTTGGTGGCTCCTGGCTCCTGTAAGAACGTATAACTGCCAAAATGCCAAAAACGATGCTAGAAATTATAAAAGGATAGAAGATAGAAAGAAAAGGAAGAGAAAAGCAAGAGAACAAGGAAGAGATCAGCAGAACAAGAGGCGTGTTCCAAATTTTATTTTAAAAAAAAAAACAAAAATAAAATTATTTTTATTTACAATAATTCGTGTACAATCAGCGTGCTTGGTTCCGCCACCTCTCTCTCCCACTCAAACCGCACGAAGGGAGTGCCGTTTGGATCACCCGTCGGCTCACCCGTCACAGAGACGGCGTGGTCGCCGCGCCAGAGATGCCACGTCCCGCTTTGGCGAAACACGTGCACGAGCTGCGGCGTGAACGGCGGGCACCCTGAAAACACGGCGACTCGCTCGCCGATGCCAAACACAACGACTGTCGGGGGGCGAGCGAACGCAAACTCGAACGTGCAGTTTCCTTCCGATTTCGAGGTCACCGTGATCTCTCGGTCGGTGCGACGCACATGTGTGCCGTGCAACGTTCCCGTTCGTCCGGGCAGCCGCACCTTCTCGTTTTCTTCGCCGCCTCGAGTTTTTTGAATCGTCAACATTGTTCGTGTCGCCTTCGATCGTTCTTCAGGGGCGACGTGGGTGTCGATGACGACGCAGGACAGCAGCAGGGTGAGCACAAAAAGGGACTGCGTCGCATACAGCAGCCGGGTCAGCGGGTCGGACCCTTGGACCGAGAAGCATGTCATGACGGACCACGACACCACCGACGCCAGCAGTACCGCGGTGACGTGGAGCTGGGTGGAGCAGCACCGCTGGCTCGCGTGGCGCAGAGTCTCGACCACGTTGGGAATCCACTCGCCGTCGGCGTTCTCCTCGTCGTTCACGGCCAGCAGCGTGCCAAAGACCGCAAGAAAAAGCGGAGGGCGGCAGTTCAGGTCGCCGTCGACAATTTTTCCGATCTGCGTAAAGTGTCGGTCGAGTGCTCCGCGACGAAACACAGCGGCGTTCGTCGGGTCGTTGACTAAGACCAATCTGCCGTCAAGAACGGCCGTCGGACGAAGCACACACCGCACGCCCCCACTCTTTTCGAATTGAATGTTGACGCCGCACGCCTCGTCGGAGATCGCCAGGGCTTTGTGCCACGTTCCGATCTTCCAGGCGCACAGCCTTTCTTTGACCTTTTTGAGCACCACAACGTCATACTGCCGCACCTCCTCGTCAAGCAGATCATTCCCACACGCGTGTACACACGCTTTCTGGTGGGCACCTTTCGCTCTGTCGTCAAGGTTACGCGCTCGAAACTTTCCGTCGGGACCAGCAACGCAAATCGTTGAGGCGGCCGGCGCGACCGCACCGGACGTTGACGACAGCTCGGGGCGAACAAGGGCGTCGCCGACCACCACAAACGTCTTGCGAAACTCGTGGATCGACGTAACGTAAGCGACCAAAAAGACTAAAACGTTGAGCGCGTGAAGAGAGCACGTGGCGACCACCAGTTCGGCGTCGAAGTCAAAGAAGCGCTGGGTCGTCTCGGCGATCGCCGCCAGCGCCAACGTCGTCATTGACAACCCGATGACAAACGAGACCTCAAAGACACGGGTTTGATGCTTGCACCGGCTAACCACCGTCAGGCATGTGTTGCGTCCGAGGTAGGCGCTGAGCGTGCCTTTTCCAACCTCCACCGTGTGGTCCCGGTACGGTACGTACACAAACAGAGGACAGAATACCGTCTGCACGAGCCCGAACACCAGCCCACTCTGGACAAACTCGGTACGAGAATCGACGACGTGGAGTGCCGTCAGCAAGTAGGCCAGGGTCGCCGTCGTGACAGCCGTGACGGTGACGTGCACGGCAAACACAGTGCGCGGCCGCGCTCGAGCCAGAGTGTGCAGCCCCTGCACCGCTCGGGGCAGGACGGCGAACGCCAGTAGGAGACTCAGCACCACGTTAATCAGTGTCTTCGAGACACCCAGTGTGTCTTGCTCGCGAAGGAACCGCACTGTTCGCACTCGCCGCCAGTCTCCCCCATCCGTGGCATACACGTCCCGAGTCCACCCAAACACCTCTTCCGACCAGTATAAGGGCGGGATGTGCGTGATCGACGGCAACGGACAGATTCCGTCGCGGCAGCACGACAGGGCGAACCTCTCGATGTAGCGCTCGAGCAGCGTGACCCGGCCAGCGGAACGGGCGCACTCGTTTGCGTATTGTGGAAGGGGGCGGTACCCGGGCAGGACGGTCCCGACCCAGACGGCCGTGGCGTTGATTTGCACGTGACTCGAGGCGTTCATCGTGTCGTCGAACGACACTCGAAAAGTCTGAGCCGCCACCCCCGTCACCCCCACCACCAACACGAGCAACCGTGTCCAAAATAACATTCCTGGTTTACAAATCTCCGTAGATGTCCTCGTCCTCGGTGTCCCCGGGTTTGGTGGAGGGCACTTCGTTCAAAAAGTCCAAATTTTGTGGTGCCGCCACGCACCACGTCGAGTTGGTGGTGCTTGTCGTAATCGTTGGACTAGGGGGGCCGTAGGTCGGACTCATCGGCGGACTGGTCGGGCTGGGGGGACCATAGGTCGGACTCATCGGCGGACTGTCACCCTTTGCAAAAGCAGTCGAGGGATTGTGATGAATCGAACCGCCGCCGGACGGCCATAGAAAACCGCCGGAGGTATTGCGTGGTGGCGGTGGCTTGTGCTGCTGCTGCAGGAGCAGAGATCCCCAGTGCGAGGTGTTGCCGCCACTTAAACTGACCGAACCACAACCGTTCTGATTCATTGACTCCGTTAGCGGCACCACCGCAAGCCCCCCGTCGTCGATCTCCTCATCGGGCATGCACGCGGCCAATCGCTCCTCGGCGTCGGGAAGCAACTCCACGGTCCGGTCCCATATCTTTGGGTCCTTTAAGTCAACACTGAGGCGGTGCAAAAAACAGACTAGCGGCTCCTCCGATCGCAGCCGCAGCTGGTACCGACGATCCTCCGTGTTCAAAATCTCGTCCACAACCAACTGAACGTCACCAAACAGCACGACGGCTCCAATCACGAAAAGGTCGTCGTAGTGGTCCTCCGTGCAAAGCTTCTGGCGCAGCCGCTTCCAGTCATTGGTTCCGTGCTGCACCAACTTTTTCAACTCCCACACACACCTCGCCTGACCGTGCCAGTACCGAAACGACGCCTTGTTGTCTTCCCTGTGCTGCACTTCACCCACGACCATTTCCCCGGGCACCGGAATGTGGTCGGTCGAGTTCGTGAATAGCGCTGAACTGATCTGCAGCGGACGCTTGGCCCGTGTCGACTTGTTTAACCATATCATCGAGCGGCGCTTCCGCTTTGTCGTGTGGCGGAGTTGGGGCTCAGTCTTTTGTGCCAGCCCGTGGTAGTAGGTAATGGTCTCGGTGCCGTCCGCGTCAATCTCTCGAGAGTCTTCTGGAACGCGAACTTGTCTCGCCAACACACCACAGACCAGCCCGTCCAACCTTTCGTGGAGGGTGACTCGAGCTCTGTGAAACGTTGGGGCTACTTTGGCACGACCGGGGGCACGACCAGACATGGAAAGAGTTATTGGGAGTTTTGACCTGGTTTTTTTTTTAAATTGAAACTTTTTCCTGAAACTCCTGTGCAAAAAAGTAAAAGTTTGAATAACCAGAGACAAAATGAACAGAATCGATTTGCAAATACTAATTGCAGACAGATTTGAAAGTATGGCGAGCGAAGCTTTGTGCTTACAGCTTGAATATGCGGACCTTCCTCCTATGATGTGTTTAATTTGTGACAAAATCACAAGTTTTGGAGGAGAACGTTCATTCGATACAAATATTTTTGTACATTCCGATATCTGTATCTGTAATTAAAATGTATGAAAAGATAGTTAAACAGAAAAATTTTTTATTTCGGTAACCCTTGTAAATCGTGACATTGCTATTACAAGTTTATGCTAAATAGTGGTGTTTCTTTTGTAAAAATAATAAATAAAAAAATTTGTACAGAACCCTGAAAACAACTGAAAACAACCACAGGCACCTGTCAATATTTCGAGGAAACGCGCTGAATAAAATAAAACCAGGATTGCATACTTTTTGCGCACTTTATTTTTTTGGAGGTTGCTGTTCAAGATGCTTCGCGTAAATTTTTCACTTTGCACAATTTTTTTTTTTTTTTGCAACGGGCATCAGAATGACATGGTCTTGCAAAATTTGTTGCGCAAAAAGTATACATTCCTGGTTTTCATTTTATGACTTTATATAGTGCGTTTTCTCGAATTTTTTTCAGGTCCCTGTGGCAGAGGTTTCTTTGGATGCCACGAGATTTTTCAGGTTCACTTTTTTATTGACATGTGGACTTATTCCACATTATGCATCGTAGCAGTCAAGCACTCGGGCCGAAGGGTCCGAGACTTTGTTTTCAAACCACTCTGCTTTTGGCATCCAACAGTGGTGCCCATCTAAGAATTCACGCCTTTCTCCGAACAAGAGGTCAAAGCGACGAATGTAGAGTGCCTCCTCGGCCGTCATGGAGGATGAAACGTCGGTCTGAAAGTTCTTGGCGTACTTCTGCAAGCACGACACCCACGAGTAGCCAACGGCGTCGCTGAAAGCGTCCTTTCGTCGAAACAGAATGTCCGCCGGCAGCAGGCCATCATCAGCAGCAAAAGTCTCCCGAAGCAGCTGCTTCTCCATGCCTCCATTCAGCGCCGACAGGTGGCAGTTCTGACATCCCATAACTACCTGCACGAAATGCTTATCGAGAAACGGCACGCGCACTTCGAGACCGAACGCTGCGGTGGTTCGGTCGGTGCGAAGCACGTCGTACCATGGCAGCTCCCGCAGCAGACGAATCGACTCCTCTCGAGTCTCGAGGTCGCTTGGGGCACGCTTCATGTACTGGTACCCGTTAAGCAGTTCATCCGCCCCCTCCCCGGAGAACAGCACCTTGACGTCGGTGTTTTCCGAAACCCAGCGACTGAGCAGCCACTGCGGCACCGACGCACGAATCGTGGTGGTGTCGAATGTTTCCAGAGAGTAAATGACTTCACCAAGCACACGAATTCCGTCCTCCGGAGAGAACGTGACCTCTGTCAGCGGCAGACCAAGATGGTCGCTGACCTTTCTTGCGGCGACCAAGTCTGGGCACTCGCCGCGATCCAGAGAGATCGTAAACAGTCGAGGTGGGGTTCGACCTGTGCGAAGGCACTCGCGAAGGACAAGAGCGGCTACCACGCTGCTGTCGAGCCCCCCGCTCAGAAAACAACCAATTGGTCGGTCGGACATCATGCGCTTGCGGACGGCGTCCGAGAGCGCGGCGTGAAGCGCTCGCATGCTCTCCTGGCGCTCGAACGGCAGGAGGGAAACGGTGCGAGCAATGTCAATGTTCCAGTACGGGACAGTTTGGTCGCTCTGGCTGTCCCAGACAGCACCGGCGGGAAACTGCGATACGTTCTCGCACAACGGCAGCAACGCTTTTGCCTCTGACGCGAAAGCCCGATTGCCCGCTGCCGTCGTTCCCCAAAACAAAGGACGTACGCCAATCATGTCCCGGGCCGCCACGACACGACCGTCATTGAGCACCGCCACAAACGCGAAAACTCCGTCCAGCCGCTGCAACGCTGTGCGAAAGTCCCAGTCGTGCAGGGCGTGCAGCACGGCCTCGCAGTCGCTCGCCGACACAGTAGAAATGGTCGAGTTCTCTTTAATGAAACGACAGTTGTAGATTTCACCGTTGCACACTACAGCCCCGACCTTTGGGTGCTCGATTGGTTGCATTCCCTTGTGAGAACGTCCGTTGATCGCCAGCCGGTAGAAGCACAGAAGCGTGTTGCGAAACGTTAAAGCGGCATGTTCGTCCGGGCCACGGTGGGCCACCTTGTCGGCGCACTTGAGGGCGGCCTCACTCACGGCTAGTTCTCCCAAGAGAGCAAAAATGCCGCACATTTTTTTCTTCCTATTATGCCACGTGTGTGTGTGTCTGTGTCTGTTCTTGTTTATATTATAAGGTTTATATTATAAGTAATATTTTTTTTATTATAAAACTTAAACCAGGAACCGCAAAAAAAAATGCACCGATTCATCCCCAAAATTCTGAAGAAACACAAGCCGCCGTTTCTGGGACGTTGGAACACTGAAAGTCCGGAGCGAAAGTCGGAATTGGCCAATCATGACCACTCAGTCCAATCCGAACAACTGAAGTTGTGGGTGGACCGTTTTAAAAACTACCACAAACGCCGTAGTACTTTCGAAACCTCATTGTACCAGACACACCCGAGGCGGGTTGTCTTGACAAATCGATCTTCCCTGGTGATATCAAGGCAGCATCTTTGTCGTGTCCATTGGTATATGCAAAGGTTTTGGATTGGAATAATATAGCCTCCTCACCCATCTCAATTTTTTGCCCAGGTTGACCCTGTGGAACAAAACTGCTGTTTTCGGTGTACAACTCATGACGCGCTACTGATACATCTGGAATGGTCAAATTATTAAAGTCTACAGGTATAATTGTGACCTCGTAAGTGATACAAATGTAAGTTGTGTGTTCGATTTCTCTCATGTTTGTCGAGATCAGTGACGCGCCTGATGTTGTGGGCCGCAAAGTACCCTGCGATCCCAAATGTCTCACAATTAAGTCAAGTTGATTGGTGGTAAGCCTACCACCTATATCAAGAAGCATGCTAGACCATGTGCTTGCATTTGTGAGAAACATGTTGTCAGCACCAGCTTCATCGATCACCGGAAACGCAATTTTGCTCGCTGTGCTGGGTGTCCCTCTAAAAGTGCTCACGTAATTTGATCGATGGGTTGGAGACGACTCTTCATGTGTTGCAATACTTTCTGTGGCAACGTCTTTAAAAGTTGCCAATGCGGCGTCGTCTAAAAAACCATTTGCAGAAGACGTTGGAGAACGCATCATGTAAAAATTTACAAGTTCGCTGACCTGATCTCGAAGTTGAGTGTCTTTTCGAAAATCAGGAAACCCAGAGGTATACTGCCACCGTTGTTCCACCTGCAATACACCCGGATGAAAGGTGTAGGTCACGTCTGAAAAGATCTTGTTCCACAACGAAGCATGGCCATCGTGACACTTGAAATGGTAAAAGAGCCTATCATTACTTTGTAAAGTGTAATCCTCTACTTTTGATTGAGCGCGAACCCCCACGACAGCGTTATGATAGTATATCAAAGGCCATTTACCAGATGTGGACCCAATTGTTCTGGCATAATTTAACCACTCCGTGGAGTGCATGGACCACTGTCTGCGCAATGCGTCCACTGTGGTTTCCCAACTACTGCTGTTGTCCTCGTCCTCGTCACCGGCTTCGTTTTTTTCTGCGGCCTCGTCACCCTCCTCGTGGTCTTGTGTTTTTTCCTCGTTCAACATGGAAAAATATGTCTTTGCTTGGTCCAGTAATTGGCGGCGCCGGTGCACCTGCGCGTCAATGATTTTGAGAGTGGTTTCCGATCCAAGCCTCCGACGCTTGAGCAAATATTCATAAATAATGATGGAGTCTTTCTGCTGAAGTACGTACTGCTCAAGAAACGCTCGTTCCTGATTGTGACTGTCGCAAGTTTTGTGGCATGCTGACAATTGTATTTTTTGATTTGACAACTTGCTTAGTAAATATTCGAGAGCGTGTTGCATCAGTCGTACAGGTGCACACACACCGCCATCCAAAATTGAAAATGTCAGCAAATGTATGGATTGAATTACATTGCTCAGTGAAAATGGGTTTATGTTTATCAATTCTGGCGGTGCAGGGATTGTGCGAGGAGCAAACAAGTCCTCGGTCGCATTCGCATCATATTCCAGAATCATTGCCTCGTACATATCCTCAAACTCATTCAAATCCGAGTCGCCCGAGGCGTCGGAATAGCCCAAGTCGTCGTCGAAGTCCAGCGCCTGCGCCATGTTGGTCGCCGATGTGTAGTGAACAGAAGTATTTGCAAGTATTTGCTCGGGAATCGTTTCCGGAAGCACGTTCTTCCCCGTCACGAAAGGTCGTTCGAGGTCGTGTTTACACGGAATTCTTTGTTTTCTGTATGTAACATTTTTTTTTATCAAACAAATAGAACAAATACGCAACACTTACAAAATTAAAAAAAAAAGAAAACGTTTATTTGTTCTGTACGTCCGGACGAAACAAGTGCGGCGATAGAATTCGAAACTGGAGGACGCACGGGGAAGGTGGTTTGGTGCCGGTGTCTCCGGTCAACATGTTTGGCACGAACATGTTTGACTCAGGCACGCTGTGCTTTCGCTTGCGACCGACAAACGAGGTCGGTGATACAACCGGCTCGTCCTCTTCGCCCTCTTCGTCGATCATCGCCACGTTGCTCTGCTCGACCAATTGTTTCGTCGACATCTGCTGCAAAGGCTCGACGAACATGTGAGTCGTTTCGGGGAGTGGTGGTACAATGGATTCGTCGTACACTAGGGCGGTGCTGCCGGTGCCGCACTTCGTTCGTTTGCCCAACATGATTGCTTCTGATACGCCGGATACTGGGTCGTGAGATCCAAACAGACTGGCTTCAAACAACACTTCCGTTGTTTCTTCGAAACTCGCGCGCACGAGAGGTGCCTGTGCCCTATTGGCCATGCCGTGGCGCGTCATGGCCAAAATCCGCCCCGAACTGCAGCAGTTCTCGACTAACAGGTAAATGTGGTGTAGGTCGATATATGTCCCGTCGAACGACAGCACCTTCTCGATTTCTTGCATCATTATAAACACTGCTGCCTCGATCCCGAGGGTGTGTTGGATCTCGTGGATATGGTTGCTATAGGTACGGAGAGCGTCGACGAACGGAAGTGCCATAAACTTCAGCATGTCTGTGCCGAACACGTCCAAGTACAGCCGTTTGCTGCGATTCAAATTATATTCCTTCACAAACGCCGACTCGACCGTGCTGATTCCGTTAATTTGGGTCTTGACAAGCAAGTAGTCACGCACCTCGGTGACCACTCTTCTCTCGTGCTCGGCGTCATCGTGGCCTCCGTTGTCGCCGACGAGCTGCGTGTCCAACCGCACGCGCACGACCCACTCAAGTCTGTTTTCGGCGGCACACACGATCTGTGCGTTTTCCCCGAGGTGGCGGCGCAGTGCACGCTTGACAAAGGTCACTCCAAGACCCCGCCGCACCAGCTCGTTGCGGTCTAGCAGCAAGCAAATCACCCACTTTGTCACGCTCATCGTGCGTTCGTAAACGGCCGCGTGAGCGTCCACCATGTCCCTGTGTTCATCCACGCAAGTGCTCCATAACTCGGGGTCCCAGACTACTCGGTTGGACCTGACCACGGTTCCGAGTTTGCACGACTGCACCATGTTGGCGCACTGCTGGGCCATCGCGCCATTTTTTTCGTACTCCTCCGTCAAGTAGGCCCGAATGTTGGGCGTCCGGATGTCAACGGTCGCGTTAATCAGCTCGGTGATGCGCGGCACACCGAGAGTCACATTTTTTTCACCTATTCCCGAAAAGTGAAAAGTATTGAGACAAAGCTGCGTCGTCGGTTCGCCCAACGACGTGGCGGCGATGCTGCCGACCATCTCGCCGGGGGCGATGCGCCCAACGACGAGGTACCGTTCCATCTCGTCGAGGGCCCACTGCCACTGCTGCACACTGAGGCCGTGCTCGCCCACCACTTGCCGAACAGTGCAGTGGGCCCGCAGCAGCGAACGCACGCGGTCGAGGCCGTCGTCGTTGCCAAAGCGCCGCATCAACCACCGCCACGGGTCGGCAAAGGTCGTCGGCGTCAAAGCGTCGGAACCGAGGGCACCGAAGGTTTTCCGAGAGGCTCGTGTCAGCACTCGGTGCGGATTTACAATGGTATATATTTTTGGGTCGGCGTCCAGCAAGTAGGGTTGCTGGGACTGCATGCGATCCCGGTCGAGCGACAAAGCACGAAGTTGTTCGGCCACGATGCCACGCCACTCGGTGGCGGCACCCCCGACGGCGGACCAGTCCTCGTCGCTCCAGTGGTCGACGCCAAATGCGTCGAAAAGCTCCTCGTCGGTCAAGAAAAAAGTGGGCAGGGGTATTTTTTCAATGCAGCATGGGTTGAACCCGTCTCCGCCGTAGGCGAACTGTACAACGTGGCCGTCGCCATTCCGAACAGAGCGGTCAGGAGCCACGGTCAAACTTTCCAGACTCTTGACCATGCGTCGCTGAATGTAGCCCGTCGTCGCCGTCTTGACAGCGGTGTGACAGAGGCCCTCTCGCCCCCCCATTGCGTGAAAAAAAAATTCAGGAAAGGTAATGCCTGTCACGTAAGAATTTTTGATAAAACCAAAGTTCTCAATCTTGGTGTCGTCGTTGGCGTAGCACGGCAGCGTGCGCCGCTTGCCACTCTTCGGTAAAATGCGCGAGCCCGACACGTTTTGCTGGCCGACGCTGCCGGAAATCTGAGATATGTTGATGGTGCTGCCCTTCGAACCGGACGTAAGCATCGCATGAAACCCGTTGGTGTCGGCCATGTCGTTCTGCAGCACGCTGCCCAACTTGTTCAACATCCCCGACACCACGCCAGAGGTCTTGTGTTCACGCAGCTGCAGAGGAAGTGACGGCATGCGGTACACGGTGTCGGTGACGTCTTTGCACCGCCGCAGTGACTCCCGTATGGCGGTCGTGGTCGCCTCGGACGTGCGGCAGTCTCCAAGTCCGACAGAGAACCCCCGCCACTGCAAGTACTGTCGAAACACACGCTGGCAGTCGCTCAAAAATTCTGCGGCCAGGAGAGCGCCGCCGTCGTTATTGATGACGTGGACGAGACCGCCGCTGCTGGTTTTCATGGTCTCCTTGCTCAGCGTGCCGTTGAGCAACTCCCCGCCGTTCACCACGACAAGGCGATCGTCAAACGGCGAAGAGCCTTTCGGGCACTGTCGCACTCGTCGCACCATGCAGATGTTGTCGGGGATCACGAGGCACAATATTTGTTTCCCGGTCCAAAGCGGCTCGGGCACCTCGATGGCCGGAGGAGGCAGCACGGTGCCGTCGTGGTACCGCGGAAACTGGACATGCATCATCAGTTGCATTATCTGGCGACGAGAAAAAAACACGGAACGTTGCGTGATCAAGTAAGACGCCAGAAGCGAATCCATGATCAAACTGATAATCGGTTTGGAATTTTGCGGGTCAATGATGTTGGCCGGGACCGACATGATCGACCGTATTTCGGCCTCACCCTTCTCACTCTGAATCGCGTGCAAATTCATCTCGTCTCCGTCGAAGTCGGCGTTGTACGCGGTGCAACAGCTCAAATTTAGACGAAAGGTTAAGTCGTCGTGCACGTAAACCTCGTGCCCCATCATTGAGCTGCGGTGCAGCGTGGGTTGCCGATTGAACAGAACCCAGTCGCCGTCGCGAAGGTGTCGATGCACGATCATGCCGTTGTCCAAACACATGTCTTCACGCTCCGCTAACGTCAACGTACTTAAATCGTACGTTGTGCCGCAAACCGTTTCCACGGTCGCAGCGCCACCCGAGGCCTGCTTGCCAACGCACACCGCGTCGTGCAGCGACTTTCGATTTCGGGAGTTTACCATCACCGGCTTTGTTAGCACGTTGGCAACGCCGCGTGGGACCCCGAGCTGCCAAATGTTGTGGGTCGGGTCGGGCGATACGACAGCTCTCGCACATTGATTCACGCGCTTGCCGCTGCAGTTTCCACGCACTCGTCCCTTTTTACCCTTTAAGCGCTCGCTGATGTTGCGTTCTTTGCCGCGTGAACCGTTTGTCCGTCGTTTCAAGTTGCGTGTGATTATACCCTTCGAATCGTGGTGGAGGTACACCAGCAAGTGCTGTTGAATGAGGTCGGCGTACTCGGCGCGCTTCTTGTCGTCGCCGTCCAGAATGGCACCCTTCATCAACACGTTGTTACGTAATATATCCAACAATTTCGTGGTCAGGTCGTCGTGCCCACGCATTTTGGAGCAATCCGACACCATGATGCTGGGTCGAATTTGAACTGGAGGCACGGCCAGTACCGAAATCACCGTGTTCTTGGGGTGAGACTTTTCTGGAAGAAATCCTAACAAACGTAAGTGATCCCAAGGAATGTGTTTGAGAATACGATACACGTTTGACGCGGAATTGTAGCTCGCTTTGGCCATGTTCCACTCCTCCGCATCGTCGAAAAACTCTTCTGTTGCCGAATTCCAAGTTGAAAAAATTCGTATTTCGGTTTTTTGAATCTTCGACGGTTGGTGTATCCCACAGTCGTCGTAGGGGCATTTTTTGACTGTTTTGCAAATCGACGAATAATAACTCAATTTTTTTTTGCCGGATTTTACGCAAGACAGTCGAACGTCTCCCGGCAGTAGTAGTAGCCTCGAACAAAAAGGACACACGCAACGCAAAATATTCACCAACGATCCAAGGTGGCCAGGGTGATAAAACATCTGCCCACCAAACGAGATGTGACCGAAGTGGCCCGGGCAGCTCTGTCCACGCTTGCACGTTGCACAGCGGTACCGACGGTCCGTCGTCCCCATTCTCGTGTCCATCAGCCCGTTCGGGCACGGGTTGTCATAGCGGAAAATCGAAGTGTTGGTCACGTGGCACACCGATTGCTGTATGATTTCCTCCGGTGACATCAAAAAAAAATCTAGGTTTTCCATTTTTTTTTATTTTACTCCTGGTTTTTTTTTTGGACCAAACAACAAATAAAAAAAGCAGGACAAAAGCAATATGAGTGACGCTACTGTCATAAACTGGTTGTCGTCTCATTGCTCTTACAGTCGCGAGGGCGATCGCTGGCACTGCTGTTGTTTCGACGGCGATTGTTTCGAGTTTTATTTGCGCTCCACCGGAGCGGGCAAGTTGCAACCAAATCGCGTCCGTGGCGACCGGTATTCTTTTCGCGTATTGTTGAACGATTTGAAAAGAGAGCTGGGTATGGCGACGACCTCCTTCGATCGGTGGCGTCCGACCGACACGGTGGACGTGGACTTGGCCGTCGCGAACGAACACGATGTTCAGGTGGCGCTGCGACAATTGATCCGATCTGGTTCAATTCCACCCAAAGAAACGTTACTGGCACGCACTTCGGACTTTGTTTGCATTGACACGATTGTGTTGTGCGCGATTGCATTGCATTGTTCGACACCACACATGATAGAGTGTTGCGAAAAAATATATCGTTCGTCGATGTTTAAAGAAGAGTTTTATTATCGGTCAGTTGTAGATTTTTTATCGAAATAACGGCATATATTTTTGTTGGCGTTTAAAAATTGTTCTTTTGTTCTGGCCCCCCAAGTGCGTCGGCATGGAACACCTTCCAGTTCTCGATGTTCTTTTGTTCAAAAGCTTCTGCACCTGTGAACATGTTTGTCATGTCTTCGACGTTAGACGTGTCCCAACTCGAAAGTGTTTGATCTCTCAGCATTTTAGCCAACGAAAGTGACATTTCCACCAGCTGACCATTTAAAAAAGGCATCGCAACAAATTTCATATTGCCACAGTGGCCCCCATCCCCTGTGTTATTGTAATCGTCTATTTCTTTTTCCACCAACTCTTGAACTACTTCTCCGCAGGGATCGTTGTGATCGTTGGTGCTGCGATCGTTGGTGCACTCCTCAACATTTTTTTGAAGAAGCACCACATCTTTTTTGGGCACGTGCTCACACAATCTGGGGTTATTTGTGATATAAGAAGATATTTGTTTTCGCAGATGTGTTTTGGGGTAGCACCAATACTTGATTTCGGTTGGAATGGCCTGTTGAATCTGTTGGGCATCGAGCTGGATTTGCGCGGACACGGTCAGGGGGTCAGAGTTGTTGCGGACGACTTTTTCATGAATAACCACACCCACGGTGTCACTTTTTAACAAACGCGTGGCTTCTTCTGCTATTGCTTTTGCTGTTTCGTATTTTATCAAGAACCTTGCATTATTTTTTTTATATTTTTGTCTTTTCGTCATGTTGTCCCTTATTGCTGGTGTATCCCGGTTGGTCATCGCTTCAGATATGTTTTTTTGATGTTCATTCATTTGTTCTTTGTATTTGAAGTAATCCCAGTCATTGTTTGCTTTCCATTCTTTTATAAATTTCTGTTCCTGTATCTCGCCAAACGGATCGGAGCACGATGTCGTTGTCTTGAATTCATTGCCGAAAAACTCGCTGATAGTTGTCAAAGTCTTTTGCTCTTTCATTTTCAAATATTCTTGCTGATAGTTATCAAAGTCCTCCTGTCGAAGTCGGGGCAACTGAAGTTTCATGTTTTCAAGTTTTTCACGTATCTCGATACGTTCATTCTCGTCATACTTATCATTCAGAATAAATTTAAATTTTACCTGTGATTTTTCGAGCTCGGGTTTGAACGTCCAAAATTTTTGCCAATAATTACGTTGCATAGTGTCAATCTCCTGAGCCATCGTGTATTCTCGTGTGCCACCCACGAGTCCCCACAAGTAGCGTTTGTTGTTGCCATGTGATTCGCTTGAACCGAAGCTTCCGGACGTATTGCCGATATTAACGTGTTCCACCGTTAAGGTCCCGTCGTCGTTCGTTTTAACTTTGCCCAGTGGTTGAACGTGTACTTCCCGGTACCCGGAGGTTTTGAACGCTAAGTTTTGATTGAACGTTGTCGCATCTTGAAACATCGCTGTCATGTTGGTGACATTACTTGTGTTCCAGTTCCCGATGGGTTGGTTGAACGATTCCGCTTCGCCGAACATCAATTCCATGTCGGTGACCTCACCTGTGTTCCAATCTCCGATGGGTTGATTAAACGCTTTCGCTTCTCTGAACATCTCTGACATGTTTGTGACATTACTTGTGTCCCATGATCCGATGTCTTGGTTGAACTCGGTCGCTTCGGAGAACATCTGTGACATATCGGTAACGTTCTCGGTATTCCAATCGCTAAGTTTGTTGTTGAAAGACATTGCCAAGCTAAACATTTGTTTCATATTGACGACCGAAGAAGTGTCCCATCCTTGCACTCTGCCTTCTGTACTGGTTTCGTAGTGCAAATCTTGGTTGAACGCCTGCGCGTTGTAAAACATCGCTTGCATATTTTCTACGTTTTTTGTGATCCACTGAAGAAGGGGTTGGTCGAAAGAAGTCGCTCTGTTAAACATCTCTGACATATTGGTGACGTTTAACGTGATCCAGTCCCCGATGGGTTGGTTGAACGCTGTCGCATGGGAGAACATCGCTTCCATGTCGGTGACGTCAATTGTGTTCCATTTCCCGATGGGTTTGTCGAAGTCAACCGCTCCGATGAACATATAACTCATGTTGGTGACCTTACTTGTGTCCCAGTTCCCAATGGGTTGGTTGAACGATGATGCGTTGCCGATCATATAACTCATGTCTGTGACGTTACTTGTGGCCCAAGTTCCGATGGGTTGATTGAACAATTCCGCTCCCAAGAACATCGATGACATGGTGGTGACGTTACTTGTGTCCCAGCCCCTTTCGGTAGTTCCGATGGGTTGATTGAACGCTTCCGCTCCGTTGAACATCCCTGACATGTCGGTAACGTTCTCTGTTTTCCACTGTCCAATGGGTTGATTGAATGCTCTCGCTTCAGCGAACATATAACTCATGTTGGTGACCTTACTTGTGTCCCAGTTCCCAATGGGTTGGTTGAACAATGATGCGTTGCCGATCATATAACTCATGTCTGTGACGTTACTTGTGGCCCAAGTTCCGATGGGTTGATTGAACAATTCCGCTCCCAAGAACATCCTAGACATGTCAGTGACCTTACTTGTGTTCCAGCCCCTTTCGGTAGTTCCGATGGGTTGATTGAACGCTTCCGCTCCGTTGAACATCTCTGACATGTCGGTGACGTTCGTGGTGTTCCAGTTCCCAATGGGTTGGTTGAACGCAAACGCTTTAAAGAACATTGATTTCATGTCAGTGACCTTACTTGTGTTCCAGTTCCCGACGGGTTGGTTGAATGAACTTGCTCCCGAGAACATCTGTGACATATCGGTAACGTTCTCGGTATTCCAACCACTAAGTTTGTCGTTGAAAGACATCGCAAAGCAAAACATTTGGTACATACTGACGACCGACGAAGTGTCCCATCCTTGCACTCTGCCTTCAGTGCTGGTTTCGTAGTGTAAATCTTGGTTAAACACCTGCGCGTTGTAAAACATCCCTGACATATTGGTGACGTTACTTGTGTCCCAAGTTCCGATGGGTTGGTTGAACAAGGTCGCTCCGTGGAACATTGATTCCATATTGGTGACGTTACTTGTGTCCCAATTTCCGATGGGTTGGTTAAACTCGGTTGCTTGGTAGAACATCCATGACATGTCGGTGACGTTCACCGTGATCCAGTCCCCGATGGGTTGGTTGAACGCTGCCGCATCAGAGAACATCGCTACCATGTCGGTAACCTTACTTGTGTTCCATTTCCCGATGGGTTGGTTGAACGCTGTCGCTCCGTCAAACATCTTTGACATAACGATAACATTACTTGTGTCCCAACTTCCAATGGGTTGGTTGAACAGAGTCGCTCCGAAGAACATCTTAGACATTTTGATGACATTACTTGTGTCCCAGTTCTCAATGGGTTGGTTGAACGCTTCCGCTTCTTTGAACATCCATAACATATAGTTGACCTTACTTGTGTCCCACTCCCCAATGCCTTGGTTGAACTTGATCGCTTCAGAGAACATCCCTGACATGTCGGTGACCTTACTTGTGTCCCACCTCCCAATGTCTTGGTTGAACAAGGTCGCTCTTTCGAACATCTCTGACATGTCGGTGACCTTACTTGTGTCCCAGTTCTCAATGGGTTTGTTAAACACCGTCGCATCGAGGAATATCCCTGACATGTTGGTGACCTTACTTGTGTTCCAGTTCCCGATGGCTTGGTTGAACGCTTCCGCATAATAGAACATATGATTCATGTATCTGACCTCACTTGTGTTCCAGTTCCCGATGGGTTGGTCGAACGCCGTTGCTTCGCCGAACATCGATGACATATTGATGACGTTACTTGTGTCCCAGCCCCCCCTTTCAGTAGTTCCGATGGGTTGGTTGAACAGAGTCGCTCCCAAGAACATCGATTCCATGTCGGTGACCTTACCTGTGTTCCATTTCCCGATGGGTTGGTTGAACGCCGTCGCGCTGAAAAACATATTTGACATAACGATAACATTACTTGTGTTCCAGTTCCCGATGGGTTGGTTGAACGATTCCGCTCGGTTAAACATATATGACATACTGGTGACGTTACTTGTGACCCAGTCCCCGATGGGTTGGTTGAACGATTTCGCTTCGAGGAACATCTCTGACATGTCGTTGACCTTACTTGTGTTCCATTTCCCGATGGGTTGGTTGAACGCAAACGCTTCTCTGAACATCTGTGACATTCTGGTGACGTTACTTGTGTCCCAATTCCCGATGTCTTGATTGAACGCCGTCGCCTCTTTGAACATCGCTGACATGTCGGTGACCTTACTTGTGTCCCAACTTCCAATGGGTTGGTTGAACGCCGTCGCATCGAAGAACATCGCTGACATATTGGTGACATTCTTTGTTTTCCAGTTCCCGATGGGTTGGTTGAACGCTGTCGCTTCGCCGAACATCCATTTCATGGTGGTGACGTTACTTGTGTCCCAAGATCCGATGGGTTGGTTGAACGCCGTCGCATTTTGGAACATCGATTCCATGTCGGTGACCTTACTTGTGTTCCAGTTCCCGATGGGTTGGTTGAACGATTTCGCTTCGAGGAACATCTCTGACATGTCGTTGACCTTACTTGTGTTCCATTTCCCGATGGGTTTGTCGAACACAAACGCCTCTTTGAACATCCCTGACATGTTGTTGACGTTCTCTGTTTTCCAATCTCCGATGGGTTGGTTGAACGATTCCGCTCGGTCAAACATCCATGACATACTGGTGACGTTACTTGTGTCCCAACTTCCAATGGCTTGGTTGAACAAACTCGCATCTCTGAACATTGATTCCATATTGGTGACATTACTTGTGTCCCACTTCTCGATGGGTTGGTTGAATTCTCTCAGCTGCGGATGATCAAACAAGTTGCTCATGTCCGTGATATTCGACACGTCCCACGTGTCGGGAGCATGTTCGACATCATTCCACATCCCCAACAACTCTTGCAGCTCCTGTTTTGTTTGTGGTGCTGGTGGCCCCCCCCCACGCAGTCGTCGCTGTAGTGCAAACATTTTTTTGTTTTCTTTTTTTTTGCCTGTTTTTACAATAGCCAAATATTAAAAAATTTTGATAAGCCTCCAGCAAGTACCCCTCTGAGGTCTGCCCCCTACCAAATCGTTCGCGAAAATTGCCCTATTAAACTAACCTTTTAGGGGACGAAACGTAGCAATATTTTTTTTGTATATTCATCCAAGAACAGAAGGTAGGATTGCTTGGGGTACCTATGATAGCTATATTGTGGGTGATAATCATTAAAAAATGCCATATTAAAACAATTACAGCATGCTCTTCGTAACTCAGAATTAGGTCTATAAATAGAGAATACTTTAGCAAGCAAAATTTTGAGCGAACGATTTGGTAGGGGGCAGTTGGGTTGCTGGAGGCTTATCCAGAAAAAAGTTCTAAAACCAGGATTAAATTTTTTCTTCTTCCAGTATGGAGCGCTTGAAAGACGACGAGTTTACACGTGCGTTGCTAAAATCCATTCGGCAAACGTTTCCGTACTCGTACGCGCAGATCAAGTCGTACGAGCACTTCATGGACTTCGAACTTCAGCGCATCATTCAAGAGCAATCGCTCAGCATCGTGCGATCCAGCACCACGCACCAGGAGCACGAAGTGGTGTTCAAGCGCGTCGTGGTTGGTCTGCCGTCGCATCGGAACGAAATTACGCAGCAGGAGCGCATCACCCCGCAGGAGTGCCGTGATCGGGGACTGATGTATCAGTGCCCCATTTTCGTGGACGTGGTCCACAAAATTTTCAAGTACGACCCCGACGATTCGATGGACGGCAAGGACAGCAACGTGCACGACGAGGATCGCAAAGCGCGCCGCGTCCCTTTGGACGAGACCCGCTACATCGAGGTGCCGCTGGCCTTCATGCCCGCGATGGTTCAGTCCAAGTACTGTCACCTGTCAAAAACGTTGGACAAACCCATGGAGTGCAGCATGGACCGGGGCGGCTACTTCGTCGTGCGCCAAGACCGAGCCATCATGCTGCAGGAGCGAATGCGGCACAACCAGATTTTTCTGTTTGAATCAAAGACAACGAACCGATTGGCGTTTTGCGAGGTGCGGTCGTGCCACGAAAAGAAAATACGCAGCACCTCGACGCTACGAGTGCACATCACCAAACCTCGCGGAGGAGGTGCACCAGCGATCGTGGTGTCGCTTCCCTTTCTCTCGTGCGACGTGCCGCTGGTTGTGCTCTACCGCTTGCTTGGCACCGACCTAGTGGCGGACTCTCCTGATCCGCTGGCGGACGTGGTGGCGTGGGTTGGCCCTTCCCCGGATGCAGCGTCGACGCTGCGGCAGATGCTGCACCACGAGACCAACGTGCTGCCGACGGAAGACCTGTACGAATGGCTGGCCTCTGGCACGGAGGAGAAGACGCCAGCCAAGCGAAGGCGATACATTGAGCACCTGATTGACAACGAGCTGCTGCCACATTTAAATCCGTTGCTGACCCAGTCCCCGAAGAATCCCTTCACGCTCGCCAAGAAACGCATGTTTTTGGGTGCGATTGTCAACATGCTGCTCGACGCCGACGCGGAATACCGACGCACGGGCGCGATCACATTCACTGACCGCGACGACTACCAGTACAAACGCATCGCAATGGCCGGCGAGATGATCGGCCTGCTTTTCCGGCAGCTCTTTCGACAATTTATCCGGATGCTGCGTTCGCAGATGGTAAAAATCACGGAAAAGGGCAAGACGATTAACATGGCGGACATCATACAGCCCCGCCGAATCAGCGTTGGCCTGCAGTACAGCTTCGCTACGGGGATATGGGCGGCCAAGTCGGACAATTCTAGATCGATAAACAATCAGGGGATCACACAAATCATAGGTCGCATGAATTCGCTGTCGCTGCACAGCCAGCTGACGCGCGTGAACACGGCAGTGATGAAAGAAGGAAACTCGATCAAGAAGCGTCTGCTTGGGTTGAGCCACTACGGGTACCTGTGCCCGTCCTCGACTCCGGAGGGGCAGTCGTGTGGGTTGGTGAAGGAGTTGTCGCTTGTGTGCTACATTCGGCAGGGCGTACCGAAGCTCGACATCGCACAATTTTTGACCGACCACGCCGACGAGTTGGGCGTCGACGCCATTTTTTGCCCGGAGTACTTGCCGGGATCGAACCCCACAAACCCCACCCCGCCGTCGTCGTCGTTGGTCACCGTCAATGGCGACATTTTTGGGTCGTGCCGAGACGTGGGTCGCTTCGTACGTACGTTCAAGCTCGCTCGCAGAAACAACTTAATCAGTTTCGAAGTCACGGTGACCAAGTCACACTTTGGGGTCGAGCTTAGCTCCGACAGGGGCGTGCTCCTGCGGCCGGTCTTCGTTCTGTCCGAGTGCCGCCAGCGCCTCGACACCGTCGTGGCGGAACACACGGCGACGGCCCGCCGGGGCGGCGGCACCTCCTCCCTCTTCGCCCATCTACACCATCACGGGCTGATCGAGTACGTTTGCAGCTGCGAGCAGAAAGACTTGGTGATCGCCACGACGTTTAGCACCGTCGGACCGTCCCACACCCACGTCGAGATCCACCCGTCTGGGCTGCTGGGCGTCTGCACCTCATTCGTGCCGCACTCCGATCGAAACCAAGCCCCACGAAACATGTATAGCGCGGCCATGGTCAAGCAGAGCATCAACTACAGTTCGATGACGCAACACCTGCGGTTTGAGACTCAGTCCCACGTGCCGTACAGCGTGCAGCACCCGCTGGTGCAGACGTGGTTTGAAAACATTGCGGGGTGCGCCAAGATACCTAACGGGTGCAACGTAATCGCCGCCATCATCAGCCGCGACGGGTACAATCAGGAAGATTCTATTGTTGTGAACAAGGACAGCGTGGACCGCGGGCTGTTTCATTCGTCGTCGATTCGAACCATCAAAGAGGAGGAGACCACCACTAAAACGGACACGCAAACATTCACGAACCCGATGCTGCAGCCGGGCTGCGTGGGTATGAGAATGGCGAACTACAACCATTTGGACGAGCAGGGAACGTGCCGACGCGGCACCGTCATCAAGAAGAACGACGTGATCGTCGGAAAAACCATGACTACCACGGAGACGAACGACGTGGGACGAAAAATTCAAATTGTGCGGGACAAATCAAAAGTGTACATGGGCAAGCACGACGCGGTAGTCGACGATACCATAAACGTGTTGAATCGGGACGGCAACAACGTGCGCAAGACAAAGCTGAGGCAACCCCGTGTGCCCGAAGTGGGCGACAAGTTCTGCTACACCGAGGACCACGAACTGCTGACGAAACGTGGATGGGTGCCCATCAAGGACGTGGAGCTCGGCGAAAGAGTCGCGATCTACGACAACGGTCATCTGTGCTACGAACCAACGCTGGACACGTTAAAATACGCCATTGAAGATCAACCGCTGTACGAGGTCGTGACGCAGCAGTTTTCGCTAAAAACAACGATGAATCACAGAATGTTCGTGAAAAAGCGCAACAAAGACAATTACGAGCTGGTCGAGGCTCAACACATGATGGGCAAGCGAGTGCGATTTTTAAAAAATTGTAAAGGACTGCGACGTTGCATTTCGCCGCCGTGCCCAGTGCCCACGAAAGACATCAAAGCATGGCTGTTCTTCTTCGGTTTTTGGATCGGCGACGGATGGGTCGAAAACTACCAAACGACCGGCAAGAAGAGAGCCATTCGACGGGTATACCGGACGACCATCGCTCAAATAAAATCATTGTCTCGTAAACGAATATTGGACGCAGCCACAAAGTGCGGACTTCATCCTATCGAAAACGGTGACAAAATACATTTTAACCACAAAACATTAACAGACATGCTTGCTCCGCTCTCGGTCGGCGCGCCCAACAAACGTTTGCCGAGTTGGTGTTTCGAATTGTCGAAGGACCATTCCATGTGCTTGCTGAAAGGGTTGATTGATTCCGATAGAACAATTCATAAAAAATCAGGGACGTGGCGCTATTACACCTCCTCACTTCAGTTGAAGGACGACGTCCAAAGATTGGTGTTGCACGCCGGTTGGTCGGCCAACGTCAAAATGTATCGAAAAGCTAGATACGAGTCTGAAATCAGAGGCCGAAAGATCATTAGCAAATTCGATCAGTGGCACGTCTTGATCAACCGCACTAATAATTCGCCGCAATTGAACCATGGCCATGCAAAAACGCAAAACAGTCAGGTCGAACGCGTCGTGCGTGAAACAGGCTTTGTGTATTGCGTCACGGTTAGGACTGGAATAATTTACGTGAGACGGCACGGGAAACCGGTGTGGTGCGGAAACTGCTCGAGACACGGGCAAAAAGGGACGTGCGGCATCGTGCTGCCGGGGCGAGACATGGCGTTTACCATGAGGGACGGAATTACGGCGGATATCGTCATGAATCCCCACGCCATTCCGTCACGAATGACAATTGGGCATTTGGCGGAGTCCGTACAGGCAAAGGCTGGATGCCTGCTCGGTAAATTTGGGGACGGGACGCCGTTTCGTCGTGTGACCCTGGAGAGCATTTGCGACGAGCTGAAGTCAGCCGGTTTCGAGGAAAACGGATACGAACGAATGATTTGTGGAAAGACGGGGAAAATGATTGAGGCGAAAATCTTCATCGGCGTTGTGTACTACCGAAAGTTGAAACACATGAGCAAAGACAAAATGCACGCGAGGACACAGGGGCCGACGACCGTCCTAACGCGACAGCCGGTGGAAGGTCGATCGAGGTCGGGTGGACTTCGCGTGGGTGAAATGGAACGGGACTGTCTGATCGCGGCCGGTGCCAGCAGTGTGCTGCTGGACCGTTTGTTCGAGGTCTCCGACAAGTTTTTTGTGTATGTGTGCGAGAATTGCAAGCTTGTCGCGATTCACGATCACGACCGAGATTTCGGCCCCAGCATCATTGGCAAAACACCCTACTGCAATAATCCCGAGTGTCAAAAGAAGCGCGCCGTTTGCCACAGAGTGGAACTCCCTTACAGTTGCCACCTGTTGTTGAACGAGGCACGAGGCATCAACGTCTGCTCGAGAATGACTTTAAAAAATAATTAATAATGAAATTGATTTCATCTGTGTGTTCACCACCATGTCAGAGATGTTCT
>JGI20154J14316_10000583_pt1 | contig 33100 bp, 29 predicted proteins | sample COG_04_FD_14316 | JGI IMG/M metagenome (IMG submission 14316)
GGGCCATCTCTTCCAAATCCGTTTGTTCAATTTTTTCCTCTTCAATAATGGGGGGAGGAGCAATTGAAGGTAAGCTTGGGCTTTCTTTGGGTTTTGAAGAGGATCCGGAACTAGAATCAGAACCGATATACTTAGAGTCAAATCCACCTTCAGCCACTTTTCTAACCTGCACCACACTGACACCGGTTTTGCGTGCAATGGCTGCCTTGTTGGGATCGGATTCAGTGAGGAGTTTTTTAATCTCCTCAAAAATCGTTTTGTTCATCGAAATTGTTTTGCGACGACCGCTTGCAGTAGTACCCGAAAGTTTGTCTCTCAATGCGGGTGCAGCAAAGGGGGTCAATGCCCTGATTAAATCACTTACAGTATTAAATTCAGTACCAATTTTTTCATTTACTGATTCATGTAGTTTGGAAAGGTATGCGGCATTGCGCTCTTTGTTTTCACGTTTTTCAACTTCAGCTTTGGCTCGCTCTTGTATNTCTTTAAGGATTTGCTCGGGATCTTTACTGAAGTCTACATCGAAGGATATTTTAGTCATAATTCGTAGGGTATTTTAAAATAGGTGCAGGNAAATTANTAATTNTNAGTCAAAAGTTCTCTTAAGTTCTTTGCAAGTTCATTTTAATTATTAAATGCTTAATTATTAAAATAAGTTAAAAGTAGAAAATTTTTTAACCACATAAATTTTGAAGAGACACGGTACCTTCATAGAGGGCTTTTCCAACAATTACACCTTCGATATTAGGGAATTGGGTGGCAAGCTTTTCAAGATCGGTTACATCGCTTTCTCGAGTCACTCCACCGGATGCAATTACTTGGCATTGCGGTACTGCTTGAGCCATTAGTTTTTGGGCTTCTAAATTGGGGCCCTTCATTGCACCGTCTGTGGCCACATCGGTATGGATAATCCAACGGACTCCCAAACTTTCCAATTCCTTGGCTAATGTGATGGCATTTGTTGTCGAAGTTTCAACCCAACCCTTGGTAGCTACCATTCCATCTTTTGCATCAATTCCGACCACTATTTTTTCAGCCCCAAATTTCTGAACTAATCCACCCACCCATTCTGGTTCAGAGCAGGCACGAGTACCAATTATTACTCGGTTAAGACCCAAGGAAAGAGCGTCTTCAATTGCTTCTTCGCTTCGCATTCCTCCACCAAGTTGTACTTGGAGTCCTTCCACCTTTAGAATGGAGCGAACCGCTTCTAGATTAGCAGATGCACCGTCGAATGCGCCATCGAGATCGACCACATGCAAATGTGTGGCACCAGACTGCTTCCACGCATTTGCTGGTTCAGCCGGGTTTTCAAAGTAGACTGTTTCTTGGTCGGCTTTTCCTTGGAATAGACGAACGCAGCGTCCTTTTCTTAAATCGATTGCTGGATAAATTGTCATTCCTCTTTGCATAAAAGGTTTTTCGATTTTCGCGATGCAAAAAAGAACCCTACTTCCAGTCGGACTTGCCAATCAAGTGTTGGGACAGTAAAATTGGAACTTCTAATCTTTTTATCATGCCAAAGAATACAAAACCTAAATCCGCACCGCGTAATCCAATTGCGCCCGTTTTTTTAAAGGAGTTATTACAAGCCCGTTCCCCTTCCGGTTACGAAGAGGAAGCTCGTGAGGTAGTGCGCAAACGAATGGAGTCTGTGGCGGACTCGTTTATTGTGGATGCGTTGGGCAGTTGCCACGCTACGCTGGGTGAGAAGGGGTCTCCCACTCTCATGCTTGCCGGGCATATTGACGAACTGGGTCTGATTATCAAACATGTAAACGAAAAAGGTTTCTTATATTTTGATGCGATTGGTGGCCATGACCGGGCAATGATTTCGGGTAGACGGGTTGATATTATGACTCGAAAAGGAATCATTCGTGGAGTGACCGGTAAACGGGCTATTCACTTAATGACACCTGAAGATCGAAGAAAAGTTCCAGAGATGCACCAAATGTGGATCGATATAGGGGCGAAGGATAAGAAAGAAGCACTTTCGCGGGTTACTATTGGCGACCCCGCAGTTTATGTACATGGATTTGAAAAACTACATGGGTCTTTGGCAGTCTCTCGTGCATTTGATGACAAATCCGGAGCCTACACTGTGAACGAAGCTTTACTTCGACTGGCGAAAGGAAAAAAGCCGGCATGCAAAGTGGTGGCAGTTTCCACATCCCAGGAAGAAATCGGCACAAGGGGGGCGATTACATCCGCTCATTTGGCGGACCCCGATGTTGCTCTTGCCGTCGACGTGAGTCACGCAACAGATCATCCGGATGCGGATCATCGTAAATTTGGGGCCTTTACTCTAGGAGGCGGACCGATTCTTACCCGTGGTCCGAATGTGCATCCGGCCGTATTTGATCGATTGATGGATTGTGCGGAAAAAGAGGGAATGCCGGTTCAAATCGAAGCAGATCCCCGTCCAACGGGAACCGATGCTCGGGCCATTCAAATTGCCCGCAATGGAGTACCGACTGGATTAGTGGGTATTCCCCTTCGATATATGCATACTCCAAGCGAAGTGATCGACTTGAATGATCTGGAAGCAGTGGTTCAATTGCTAGTATCTTTTGCCCGTTCCCTTCGAAAAGGAGAGAAATTTGCTTAAAACCAATTTCTATTGCTTGAAAATCTTGATCCCATTCGCTAGTGTGTAATTTTGATTGGTAAAAAACTTTAACTTATTTAAAAGGACAATATTATGAAAGAACAAGTATACGACTTACAATCTGTGGCAAACAGTCCAGCTTCTGAAAGAGCTGCATTTATCCGTAGAACTTATGCCCACCTGGCGGTGGCTCTTCTTGGCTTTATTGCTGTGGAATATTATTTGGTCCATTCTTCATTTGCTCCTAGTTTAGTATCAAGCATGATAGGGGGAATGAGTTGGTTGATTGTCTTAGGACTTTTCATGGGTGTGAGTTATCTTGCGAACAAACTTGCTTCTTCACAGACCTCACAGCAAATGCAGTATTTAGGCTTAGGCTTATTTGTGGTAGCGGAGGCAATAGTTTTTCTTCCGCTTTTGTACATTGCCANAAATTATGCGGGTGAAGGTTTGATTGCGACCGCTGGTTTAATGACATTACTTCTTGTTGGTGGCATTACTGCCACAGTATTTATAACCAAAAAAGACTTCTCCTTTATGGGAAGCGTTCTTTCGATGGGTGGATTTGTTGCCCTAGGATTTATCTTATGCAGTATGATTTTTGGTTTTTCTTTGGGCCTTGTATTCTCCTTGGTTATGGTTTTGTTCGCGGGAGGATCTGTTCTTTACAGTACTTCTAATATTTTACACCGATATCATACCGATCAACATGTGGCGGCTTCACTCTCCTTATTTGCTTCGGTTGCTCTTCTCTTCTTTTACATCCTTCAGGTTTTGATGAGTCTGAGCAGCAGAGACTAATGCAATAGTTAATAATTCCAGTCTTCGGGAAGGTTCTCGATAAATTTTGTCTGAAGTCCGCTCAATGCGGACTTCAGTGTTTTTGTACCCCAAGCCGGGTGAATCAATTCGGGATTTAAGTCAAGTAATGGAAGGAGAACGAAATCGCGTTCTAGTATTCCCGGGTGTGGTAATATAAGCTCCTTAGTTTCGATAATTTGATCTCCCCATAACAGTAGATCAAGATCGATTATACGCGGTCCATTCTTATGAATTACTTTTTTTCCCAATTTTTTTTCTGTATCCTGAAGACGGATCAAAAGATCGTTTGGGGAGTGGGAGGTAGAAATTGTTATCGCTGCATTGGTAAAGGGAGGCTGTTCCGAGAAGCCAAAGGGAGCTGAATGATAAAGACGGGATAGTTTTCCGATCGTGGCGAATTGAGATATTAAATCGAGGGCTTTTTCAAAAGTGTCCTTTGGTTTTCCCAAATTTGCACCTAAGCCGATGTATGCATTAGCGTTCAACCTCAACTCTGATTTCCTTTAAGCCCAGTTTTTTGGTATATCGTGGTTTATCGACTGAAAGAAGGACTTTCTCGACAGGGAATTTTTCTTTAATCTCAGTTGCGAGTAAATGGGCAAATCGTTCTAAGGTTTTACCATCATAAGAGGAGGCAAAATCGCGCACATGTGAAATAAGATCGCGGTAATCAATCCCTTCCAAAATTTCATCAGAAATCTTAATACTTTCAAAATCGTAGGAAAGATCGAGAGAGACCAAAAGGTCCTGCGGCGCATATTGCTCTTCCTCCAGTAAGCCAATTCTTGCCATCACTTCTATTCCCACTAATTGAATTTTTCCCATATGTAGAAATCTTTTAGGGCATTGATTTAAAAAGGGCGAGTTCTTTGGCTACTGAGATTGCCTGGGTGGTTTCCTGTACATCATGAACTCGAATGATTTCCACCCCATGAAGGATCGAGGCAAGGGCCGAGGCGATCGAGCCGCCAAGTCGATCGGAGGGAGTGGGGGCATTGCACAATTGATCAATCCACGACTTTCTTGAAGAGCCAAGAAATAAGCCCCATTCTTCCTCTTTGAACATGGATAGGTTGCGCATTATTACTAAATTATGTTCGAGTGTTTTTCCAAAACCAATTCCTGGATCAATCCAAATCCGAGGTAATTGTCTTTGAATAAGGTCGTCTTTTTTACTATCGAAAAAGGCCCGGACTTCCTCGACTACATTTTGATATGTTGGACTAATTTGCATGGTCTTAGGAGATCCTTTTGCATGCATTAATACAAAGCCTGCGTGGTGTTTCTCCGCGAGATTAAGAAGTTCGTGATTTCCTCCTGAAACATCGTTAATGATATGAGCACCTGCCTGCAATCCTGCTTCTGCAACCAGTGGTTTTGTGGTATCCAATGAAATTAAAAATTGATCCTTGGGTAGTTTTTCAAGGACAGGCAAGAGCCGTGATAGTTCTTCTTGTTCAGAGACAGGTTCACTTCCAGGCCGGGTACTTTCTGCACCAAGGTCGATAATTTGCGCTCCCTGTTGATACATTAAATTGGCTTGTTCCGCAGCAATTGTGGGGTCATTAAAAAGTCCACCATCACTAAAAGAGTCGGGGGTAAGGTTCAATATCCCCATTACCGCGGGGTATTTTAAGTTAAACCGTTGTCCATTAAAAAAGTATTCAGGCATCTGATCGTTTTAAGAGATTTTCGTAGGTCAATCTAACCTGCTTTAATACGGCATCAGAACTTGAAGACCAATTTAGTTCAGACATTGCAGAAAGCGGAGCCACGCCTCGGCCCGTGCCACAGAGAAGGATTTCGTTGTATTGAGATAAATCATGAGCCTTCGGAGTTGCTCGAATAATTCGGAATGAATGGGCGAGGGCGGGTAGGAGATGAGAAAGGATGACACCGGGAAGGATTTGTTTTTCTGGAATGATTAGCGAGTCACCACGAACAAAAATAAGGTTACTGGTTGCGGATTCACGAATCTCGTTTTCTTTTGGATCGTTTATAATCCAGTCCTCTGTAGAAATATCAAGTTCTGATAATCTTCCGTAAAGTTCTTTTTCCTGCGTAGATTTTGCACGAGGGATAGGGCGGCGGTACTGAAGGAGGCGGCCATTAACTGGTTTTCCATCTGATCTTGCAGGCCGACCTGAAATTCCAATCGAATTTTCAAATAGGCAGATGCGGATAAGTCCCTCTTCAATTGCAGATTTTGATAAATATTGATCGAGTCTTTCCTTGAGAAGAGCGAGTTCCGGGATCCAGGGTAGTTGTAAAAGAGTCGCCGATTCAAGCAATCTGGCCAAATAAGCGCATCGAAAGGGAATCAATCGATTTGGAAATAAGCGAAGGGTGGAAAAAGCCCCGATCTGCCCCCAAGGTTCAGGGTGTGGGGTTGGATCCCCCGATATTGTCCAGGCATGCATGATGAATATTTTGAATAATCCGTTTCCCTTGTTTTGATAGAAAGGATTCTGGGTGATATTGCAATCCAAAGAGTTTCCGGTCCAAGTCCTCGAAAGAAAGCGGAACTTTTCGAAGTGGGTCGATTCCAGTAATCAGGATTGATTTTGTAACCGAAGAAAGACTTTTTTCTTCGATCTGAAGCGAGTGATACCTGGCAACCCTTAGGTTTTTGTCAATTTGATCATAGGTTCGGGTATTGGGAATAATTTCAATCTCTGTTTCCACCCCGTGTAATACTTGGTTTTGTCGAATCACCTGTCCGCCTTCCTCTTGCAGAATTAGTTGAAATCCGAGGCAAATTCCGAGTATCGGTTTGAAACCAAGAATTTCCCGATACATAGATTGTGTCTCTGGATAATCATCCGGTTTTCCGGGACCCGGAGACAAAACGATTACTTGTGCATCTTGAATATGTGTGGGTGTAATTTTCTTTCGATCAACTACTAATACATCGTCAAAATTAGCTAAGAGATGTTCCAAATTTCGGGTGAAGGAATCCTGGTGATCAACAACAAGAATCATGAGAGTAAATCAAGCAATGCCTGTGCCTTGAGCTTATTTTCATTGTATTCATATTGGGGCGTTGAATCGACGACAATGCCCCCTCCCGCCTGAGTGTAGCAATACTCGTCAAGAATGAGCATCGAGCGAATAATTAAATTAAGAGAAAGATCGCCTTGGTCAGAAATAATTCCAAAGCTCCCTGTGTATGGACCGCGGAAGCAGGGTTCCAATCGATCAATCCATTCCATTGTGCGAATTTTTGGACATCCTGTAATACTACCCCCGGGAAGCATGGCAGTGAGAATTTCATTTACTCCAGCATTCTCTTGAAGAGTTCCTTCGATCGTGGATACCAGATGGTGAAGATGGGAGTAGGTTTCAACTTCCCTAAAACGAGTCAGTTGTACAGATCCGGGAATGCAGACTGTGGATAGATCATTACGTTCGAGATCAACGAGCATATTATGTTCTGCCACCTCTTTCGGATCCTGTAAAAATCGTTTAATTACCGAGCTGTCATTTTTATTTTCGTTTCGTTCGTAAGTTCCACCAATTGGTCGGGTGGAAATATGATTTCCCTTTCGATTAATCACTCCCTCTGGTGAACAACTGACAAGGGAAAATTTTCGAGTCTGTAGCAAAAATGATTCGGGTGCAGGATTGGCTTGACTGAGTTTCGAAAATGCGAGGATGGGCTCGATTTTAACTTTCGCTTCATATCGTTGGGAAATTTTAATCTGATAACTTTCTCCATCTAGGATTGCTTCTCGTGCACCCGCAAAAATTTTTTCATATTCTGGATAGCTAAGGTTGCATTTTTGAGATGATGTAGCGAATACCACCTGATTGAGATCGAAAAGGTCTGAAAATTCGAGTACGTGTGCAATCTGTTGCTCTCGTTCGGGCAGGGTTGATTCAATTTTGGTTTGATTGGGCAGGATGTGAATAATGCTTTGTGGACGGCCAAACCATCCATCTGGTACCTCCAAGTCACGGGGCGATTGAAGGGTTAATCCAAGATTGGCAGAAAGAAATTCGTATCCAAAAAAGCCGAGCCAGCCTGAAAAGCTTAGCGAGGAAGGTGATTGTTTTTCGGTCAGTTTGCCCAGGCCATCGGCAACTTTTTTACAGTCTAAACAATAAGCTTCTTGGAAATCGAAGTAGGCAATAAATCCTTCTTCTCCCTTGGACCTGATCGCGATTTCCGCACAGTTCAATTTTTTGAGATTGGGGAGAGGGAGGTGTTTTCCAATTTCAATCATGGTAAATGATCGAGCAATTCAGAAAACGAAGTGATTTGTGATTTTTCAATGATTGGAAGTCCATATAGCAGAGCAGACCAACCGGCTTTTTGCGCCCCCATAAAATCTCTTGAATAACTGTCTCCCAAATGCAGGAAGCCATCAGGCTTTTCTTTCATCTTATCCTCGACAGCCCGAAAAATAGCCGGGTTTGGTTTTTCAACACCCAATTCAGAAGAGATGAAAATTTCATCAAATAGTGGGGTCATATTATGATCTTCTAAGACCGATCGAAGCCGGGAATCATTATTGGATAGAACGGCTAATCGATAGCCTCTCGAGCGGAGTGTTTTTAAGGTCGATTCAGCGTGCTCCGCAATTCGCCAATGTTCACCTTCTGCAAAAAGATCCCATAAAATTTCAAAGATGGGGTCGATGTCCTGCCCCTTTGCAAACGGTTTAAAAGTAAGGGTTACTACCTCTCTCCAAAAATCCTTTTCTTCCCCCAATGTAATCTTCTTGTCTTTTTGGGCCTGTCCAAAAACTTCGTAAAATCTTTCATCCACCTGTTTGTCATTAATTTCGATACCATATTTTCGAGCTGTTTTTGCATAAACTGCTCCAACGGATGGCCATGGTTTAATGAGAGTACCAGCAGCATCAACTGTTAAGACTCGTATTGAGTTGGGCATGATAATAGAAGGTTAAATTCTTTATAAGTTGGTGAGATGATAAAAATATGAGACAACAATTGCTATAGTTTAAAACAAAGTATCATGCGAGTTTTTCCAAATGGAACAGGATTATTATTGGGGTTATTACTCACCTTTTTTGGGGCGTGGGAATGGCCGAATGGTGCTCTATGGTTGAATACTTTTTTCTCCAATTCTGTTTCTCAATTTGCAGTGGTGCTCGTATTTTTGATTCAGGGTTGGAATCTAAATGCAAACCGAATTCCTACTCTGTTTAAGGATTATCGTAATTTAGTACTCGTTCAGGGGCCATTTTTGTGGGACCTTTATTTTTTGTTTTATTTCTTCACGCGAATAATTTTTTACCAGCTGCATGGAAGGATGGCTTTATTTTTTTGGCAGTTTTACCTACAACCATTTCAAGTTGTGTAGTTTACACCTCGATGTCGAATGGAGATTCAGACCTCGCACTTGGACATGCCACGCTATCGAATTTTCTCGCCATATTATGGGTCCCCCTTGCCTGTTCAATCTTGATTGTTACTCCAAATGTTGGAGTTTTCAACGAGTGGTTTGCAGCGGGGAAATACATTTTGCCTCAACTATTCATGTTCGTATTGCTTCCCTGCTTTGTGGGATGGCTTGGGCGAAAAGTCTTTTTAGGGAACGAAGAGAGTCGATTCGATGAACATTTAAAAAGAATCACTTTTGGATGCATTCTCTTTCTTGCCTATCTCTCCTTGTCCAAAAGCATTCTGCTTCGGGGAGAAGTTGATTTTCTTAACTCCATTATTTTTTTATTTCCCTTCTTATTTATATTTCTACTTTTTCACTTATTTTTAAGTTGGTCTGGAAGTTTGATATTTTCAAAAAGTCCGAGAGTCCGTGTGGCAAAATTTTTCTGTATTAGCCAAAAATCATTAGTCATGGGCTTACCTTTAGCTGGGCTTCTATTCGCGGGGGAACCTGAATTAGAAATCCGAATTATCTGCCCGTTAATATTGTATCATTTCCTCCAACTCGTAGTCGGGGCATGTTTCATATCGCCATTGAAAAGATGGGTAAGAAGAACATGTTAACAAAATTTACTCTTTTGTGGTTGTATGCGAGCGAATTTCATACGAAAAAATTGGTGTGATTTGTAAAAACTTTAAGGATAAAGAAAAAATGCGCAGAGCTAGTCGATCCGCAGCCACAGTTCTCGATCGACTTTGCAGTATGGTAAAACCAGGAATGAACACTTTGGAGCTTGATGAAGCAGGCGGAGAGTTAATGGCCACCATGAAGATTAAGAGTGCCTGTAAGGGATATCGTTCGGGGCATCGGGTTTTTCCATCCTTCACCTGTTTGTCAGTAAATGACGAAGTGGTGCATGGTATTGGTGTTGAGGGCAGAGTGCTAAAGGAGGGAGATATTATTTCTGTGGATGTATGCATTCGGGAGGATGGGTTTATTGGAGATAATTGCCGGACTGTTCCCGTTGGGAAAGTTTCACCTGAAGTGGCAAATTTATTGCGGGTGACTGAAGAGTCCTTGTTCCGCGGAATTGAAAAGGCAGTAAATAAGAATCGAGTGGGTGATGTTTCTGAGGCAGTACAAAATCATGTCGAAAAAGCAGGATTTGCAGTAATTACCAATTTTGTAGGTCACGGGGTCGGAAGATCGTTACATGAAGATCCACAAATACCCAATTTTGGAAAAAGGGGAACCGGTATGAAGTTTCGAAAGGGAATGGCCATATGCATCGAGCCTATGGTGAACATGAAAAGTGCACAAATTCGAATGGCTGAGGATGGTTGGACGGCCTTGTCAGTCGATGGATTGCCCTCTGCTCATTTTGAACACACCATCCTAGTGGATGATGAGAAAGCTGAAATTATTACCATTCCGGATGGCTATGAAAAGGCAGAGCGATTTTTTGCTGAAGTTCTTCCATCTTAACATTAAACCAATTTTATAAATGCTTAAATTACTTGCAGATGCCGTTTTTTCTTTTGATGTGGAATGGATTCCCGATCCCAAATCGGGAGAAATTCTTCACCAGACTGAACCCGTTAATGAACCCGGGGAGAAGGCCAAAGTTTCTTTTGAAGCATTGTGGAGTGCGGCCCGGAAAGACGGGGATCCGGATGATTTTAAACCCTACTTAAAGACCATTTTATGTCGGATTGTATCTCTTGCCGGGATTCTTCGAGAAAAAGTTCCAGGTGGAGCAGAATTAAAACTCATCTCTTTACCCATCGATCCAAATGATCCTGCTAAGAGTGAAGAAAAGGCATTATTGGTAACATTTTTAAAATCTGTGGGGCGAAAAAAACCTCAGCTTGTTGGCTACAATTCTGCACAGGCAGATGTTCCTATTATTGTGCAACGTGCCATAGTTAACGGCTTACCTGGGTTCGGGTTTTCGGACCGNCCTGACAAGCCATGGCTTGGAGTCGATTACTTTGATGCACGAAATTCAGAATATAATGTCGACTTGGCAGATGCGCTGGGACAGTACCGGGATCGTCCCTCACTTCATCAAGCAGCAACACTCAGTGGGATTCCCGGTAAAATCGATGTGAGTGGAGATTCAGTTGCGGATATGTGGGCGGAAGGAAAACTGGATGAAATTGTGGCTTACAATGAATTTGATGCATTTACCACACACTTACTTTGGGCAAGAGTGGCCCATTTTTCAGGGCTATTAACATCCGAACAGTATGAGATGGAACAGGAGTTAGTCCGAACACTACTGAACGATGAAATCGCCGCCGGACGAGAGCACTTAACCAAATTTATTGAGGAGTGGGATCGACTTCTTGCTATTACCGGTCAAAGCAAGAAAGATTAAATATATCCGATTTGAATATGACTAGATATTAAAAATATTCTCAGATTACAATTTGCCCTACTTACTTTTAAAAAATACATAAATAATATATATGACAAAATCGGATAATGTGGAAGCAACCCTTGAACAATTACCTGAAACCCGTGATCGGTTACTGAAAGAAATTCGTAAGGGAATTATTGGACAGGACGATGTAATCGAGCAATTACTGGTCACTTTACTAGCAAAAGGACATTGCCTACTTACCGGAATTCCCGGATTGGGGAAAACATTATTGGTTAAAACATTATCAAAATGTTTAAGTCTAGGCTTTAANCGTATTCAGTTTACCCCCGATTTGATGCCAGCAGATGTTGTTGGTACTGAAGTTGTGGATGAAGATCCATCCACTGGTAAAAGAAGTTTTCGGTTTTCGGCGGGTCCCATATTTACCAATATCGTATTAGCCGATGAGATTAATAGGACACCGCCCAAGACGCAGGCTGCACTGTTGGAAGCGATGGAAGAAAGACAGGTAACAGTGTCGGGAGAAACCCGTTCATTGGATGCTCCTTTTCTCGTTCTTGCCACCCAAAACCCAATTGAACTGGAGGGAACTTATCCATTGCCAGAAGCTCAACTTGATCGGTTTCTTCTTAATCCAGTGATTCAATATTTACCCATCGAGGATGAGATTAAAATGGTCGGAGAAACCACAGGGCTTGATCGTGAAGAACCACAACCTGTGCTGGGTGCAGAAGATATTATTTCCTTACAGAATTTAACCCGTCAGGTTCCTGCACCAGAAAATGTCGTTACCTACGCAGTTTCTCTTGCTTCTGCCTCGCGTCCACAATCTGAGAAATGTGATGACTGGACAAGCAAGCGAGTCAAGTGGGGTGCTGGTTCACGAGGGGCTCAGGCATTAATTTTGGCGGGTAAAGCTCGGGCGCTTCTATCGGGTAGACCTAATGTTTCCTGTGAAGATGTTAAGTTTATGGCCAAATCTGCACTAAGGCATCGCGTACTGCCCAGCTTTTTTGCCGAATCAGAAGGTTTGGATTCGGATGATATTATCGCGCATTTGCTGGAAGAAGTACCGCAATAATTCAGATTATTTTACTCAGTCCTTTTCTTATTAAGAGCGACTTTAATGGTTGATAAAAAACTACTGGATCCTAGCCACCTTCACAGTATTGAAGATTATTCACTTCTTGCCCGTGTGGTTGTGGATGGTGCAATGCCCGGAATTCATCGAAGTTTGCGACAGGGCAGGGGAAGTGAGTTCTTTCAGTACCGACCTTATTCCCGCGGGGAAGACTTGAAGTTGGTTGATTGGAAAGTATTTGCAAAAAGAGACGAATTGGTTGCCAAAACGTTTCAGGAAGACACTAATTTTACGGTCTGCTTGGTATTGGATGTAAGTGCATCTATGGGATACGAGGGAAAAAGAGCATCCTGTTCAAAACTTCGTTATGCAAGCATGTTAGCTGCTTGTTTTGCCTATTTGGCCAATCGACAAGGGGACCGTATTGGATTATTTGCCTATTCGGACGAGGTTCGTGAATGGATTCGTCCCAATTCGGGAACGGGTCAATTGAACCGTGTCTTTTCTTCTCTGCAGGGTCTGAAGGCAGAAGGGAAAAACGCACATGATTTTGCATGGGATCGAATGGCGAGTGGTTTGCCTGGACGTGCAATGGTGGTCTTTTTATCTGATTTCCTTGAAGCTGAGAATACTTTAACCGAGCGACTTCGATTTTCTCTTTCTTCTCGATATGAATGTTTATGTCTGCAGGTTTTAGATCCTGATGAAATCGATTTGCCCGAAGGCGAAGCATTACGGTTTGCAGAATTAGAAGGGGAGCGAGAAGTTTCAACTTCCCCTCCTGCCATTCGAGAGAAGTACAAAAAGGATATGTCTGAGTTTTGTGATGATCTTAAAACAAAGCTTTCCTCTGTATCTGCCGAATTTGAAAGTTTGATTACCAACCAAGACCTGGGACATGCCATGCGTCGTTTTCTTGGTATGAGGAATCGTAAATGAATCGTAAATTTTTGATGTAAAGTGATCGAATTTGCTCAACCTCTGCCTTGTGGACCGCTCTTGCGATTGGTCTGCCTGTGGTTGCACACATGGCTTATCGTCGGGTGACAGAAAAGTTTTATTTTTCTTCTCTACGTTTCATTCGCCCGTCCCAAATTCCCCGTACGGGAAAACGTACTCCTTCGGATATCCCTCTTTTACTAGTCCGAATTCTTCTTTTTATTATCCTCTCTCTTTTATTAGCTGACCCGTATTGGAAATCTCCTTCCACGCCCTCTCTAGAAGGGCAGAATAAAGAAACTTTAATTGCAATCGACCTATCGCCCAGTATGGGGGGATGGGGGGGGATTGAAGAGGCGAAGGAAAAAGCTTTAACAATTTTGGAAAAGTCGGAAAACGAGGTGGGATTTATTGCTTTTGGAAACACTATCCTGAATAAAATCGAGATTGGAAATGATCGTGATTCAATCAAGGCACAGATTCAAAACTTGCTTCCTGACTGGAGTCGAGGAAATGCCCAAGTCCTGCTCGATCAAACTCCCGCTATGTTCTCTGAAAAAGCAAAAGAACGAAAGTTATACATTCTGAGTGATTTTCAAGAGTCCGATTGGCAAACCGCTTACACTGATTTACAGAATTCTGGAATTACCTATGAATTAATAAAAGTGGGAGGGGAAAGTGAAATTGAGGGCAAAAGGCAGAATAACTTAAGTGTGTTAGAAGCCCGGGCAGTACCGGCGGGTCCCGACAAGATAAGAGTATGGACTGTTATACGAAATTGGGACGATACCAATAAGACCGCAGAGGTAGAATTAATTGCAGGTGGAAAAGTAAAAGCCAAAAATATTGTCTCGATTGCCCCCTACGGTTCTGTACAGTCTCAATTTGTGATCAAGGAGGGGGATTTTTCTTTCGCTAAAGTTCAATTAGTGGAGGGTGATGCATTCGCACTCGATAATGAAAGATCTGTATGGTTAAAAGCACCCCCCGCTCGCCGGTTTGGTTTTTGGATGCCTGAATTTGAAAATGATGAAACAGATCAGGAAAAGTCTTTTTTAAAGACCGCAGTTGCGAGCTCTGGCGATAATGGCTGGAATCGTTGGGAATGGGATCAGGACCGTGCAGACGCGTTACGATTAGGAGATGACCAGTTGGAGGTTCAGTTACTAATGATTTTAGGCTTGGGGAAATGGTTTGAAGAGGAACAATTGGGCGGATTGATTGAGAAATATATTTCCAAGGGTGGGGTGGCCTTGATCACTCCAGGCGAACCCTTTTCCTCTACGGTTTCAATTTTAAAATCGAATCAGTTTTTTGATTATAATTTTGTCCGAGTGGCGGGTGGAGCGGTACAGAGCAAAAATCCTTTTCGCATTGGCGCATTAGAGTCCAGTTCTGCTCTGTCGGAAGTCTTTGCCGGCAAAGCTGCTCGTGACTTGTACCTTTCTGCTATTCATCGATTTGGAATCATGAAGCCTGGGACAAGTTCCGAGGGAATCGAGGTTCCCTTACGAGATCGGGAGGGTCGTCCTCTAGCCTTAATCAAACCTTTTGACGGGGGAGGACGATTAGTTTTCCTTCCTTTTCGGATGAATACGACATGGACAGACCTTCCCCTGCGAAACTCTTTTTTACCGCTGCTGATGGAGTTAACTCAGGGAGTGGAACGTGAGTCGCGTTCATGGCCAGTAATTGAGCCTGGCGAGGAATTGATTGGCGTTTCGGGAAATTTTATTGCAAAAAAACCGGGAGCATTTCGATTTGAAGATCAATGGGTAGAGGTCGTTCTTTCTTCAGCTGAATCCTCTCCTGATACATTTTCTATGAATGAACTAACAGAGAGCCTTGGTGGCCCGGGAGTTGATTCCACATCTTCCACTGTTGAGGGGGGTGACTCCGAGGAAGAAAGTAATCCCTTATGGATGTGGTTTGCAATTTTAGCCACTACTCTCTTGATTGTAGAAATGCTTTGGTCTCGTCCCCGTCAGAATTCTAACGCACAAAAACAAATTCATGCCTAATTTTCTAGAGTTTATCAAACGGGAAGCTCGATTTTTTATTTTCAGTCGATCTTTGTTTGCCTTGGTGATTGGCCTGCTCTGCTGGCCCTGTTTGCTCTATTTACTAGATCTTTACGATTCAGTTTATCCCATCCTTGAAAGTGCTGCCTTTAACTGGGTTATTTCGACAACTGTCTTTTCTATTGCTGTTTTCTTGATTNTCTTAGTTCGTTCTTGGACTAAAAAGCCCTCGGTGAAAAATTTGGCAAGGCAAGTGGAGCAATCAAACCCTGATTTACTGGATCTGCTTAATTGTGCCGTGGAGTTGGAGGATAAATCGAAACAACGTTCTTTGACTTTTATGGAAAATCGGGTCCTTCGTCAAACGGAGGAAAAGGCCAGCGAGATTGTCTGGACTGAGGGTACACGCCCCCCACCCAGGTTTTGGGCTTCTTTAGTATTTGGGTTAATGCTGAGTCTCCTTTTTACAGCATGGAGTGTGGATCGAAGTCCTCTGCAAAAATCGATGGATTCGTTGTCTGGTGAACCTGGCTTATTTCTCTTTACCACAAAAACTGGTTCCACAAAATTGGAGGAGTACCCGGCTAGCAAAGAATTTAGCCGCGGAACAGATATTTCTGTTTTTGCAGATGTTACCCGTGGGCACCGCGGACAGAAAAAAGCGTTTATTGAGTTTGAAGAAAATGGAATGATTGAAAGCTTGGAAATGCTACGAACCCCGATCATGGGACGTTTCGAATTTGTAGTGCCTTCTCTTCAAAGTGATTTTAGCTACCGAGTCGTTACTCCTTCACTGGAAAGTGAATGGCAATTATTGGAGGCGTATGATCCCCCTTCAATCAGCACATTTAATTGGGAAATTACTCCGCCTGATTACTTGAAAATGGAAAAAATTTCTCATGAGGGCTTCGGTTATTTCCGAGCACCTGAGGGAAGTCGTATGATTTTGAACTTATCAGTTGAGGATAAACCAGAAAATGTCGGTGCATTTATATTATCTGGTGAATTGGAGATTCCACTGGAGAGGGTAGACGCAAATTCTTTTACCACCGATCATGTTTTAGAGACTGAATGGAAGGGGGTTGTTTATCTCAAAGACTTGGACTTTCCCCACCGTGATCCGGTCGTCTATGAAGAATTCCTTTTTGCTCCAATCCCAGATGAACCTCCCGTGGTGGAAATAACAGAACCTGCAAAAGATTTACAGTTAGCATCTGATGCCAGTCTACTATTAGAGGTTTATTCTTCCGACGATCACGGAGTGACCGATGTTCGAATTAATATTTCACATGCAGGAGAAAAAGAAGAGGAAACCATATTTGTGGGTCCTGTGGAAAAGGAGAAAACGATCTCCTACGTATTGGATCTGAACGAAATGGCGTTGGCGATTGGAGATGTCATAACCTACATGGCACTGGCGATAGATAATAAAGAACCTGATGGTCAGATTGCCCGTTCAGAGATTTACTTTATTGAGATTCTTCCACCGGAGGGAAATTCCACTGAGTCAGATGCACAAATGGATGGGGAGCAGAAGGAAATACCGGTACGGGATTTTATTAACCGAACCAAGAAAATCATTCGTTCCACCTACGATGCATTACTGGAAGATAAGTTTAAGAAAGAAAAACTTAGTCTTGCCATAGTGACTGATTCACTGAGCCTGAAAAATGATATGACCAAGGTATTCGATGAGTTTGAGGGCCAATTTCCAATCGTGGACGGGATCGATCTTGGGGAACTATTAAACGAAGCCACCTATCACATCGAGCAAACCGAGATCTATGCCGGTGATCAAATGTTGGATGAATCTTTAGAACCCTCTGAAAAAACTCTTCGAAAATTGGTTCAAATTTATGCGTTGATGCAGAAAATGCAGAAGCAAAAAGCGAAGGGAAAAGGAAAACCAAAAGAAAGCAAAGAGGAGAGTGCGGGAAAACCAGAAAAAGAACAGGAGGAGTCCAGTAAAGACCCGGCAGAAGAGTTAAATGATCTTGCCAAGGACTTGGAGGAATTAAAAGATTTCAAAGAACGACAAAAAGAATTAAACCGTGAAATTGGCCGTGCTGCGGGCACGGGTAAGAAGGGCGAGGCGAATCAAGAGATAGCACAGGGCCAGGAGGATTTAAGAAGAGATTTAGAAGGGCTCCGGGAGGAGTGGTATGAAAAGAGCGGTAGCCTTGGGAAAGTAGGCTCGCTTGACCGTGCGGGAGCAGAAATGAAAGATTCTGCCGGAGAGCTTCGTCGGGATTCTCCTCGTGATGCACAACCCCATGGCGACCTTGCTGCGGAGGCATTGGGCAATGCAATTTCTGAGGTGGAATCTGCAATGTCTTCATTGGCAGCCGGAATGGTGGATCAATTACAGGCACAAGCATCCGGTCTCGCCGGTAAGCAAAGACAACTGGGTGAGGAAACCGAGAATGCAAAAGAGGGGCAGGGGGAGGATTTAAAAGGCGAACAGGAGGAGTTGAATGAACTTGCCAAGGAACTTTTAGATAAAATTGATCAGACGGCCCGTTCGATGGGGAATTTTAATGAGAATGCAACGGAAGATTTATTACGCGGGGCAAGAGATTCGCGCGAGGGTGGAATCGAACGTGCAGGTAAACGTGCCGCAAATTCTCTTCTTTACGAAGCTTTTCCCCAGGCCAAAGAGGAAGAGGATAAGGTGGCGGAAAACTTAGAGAAGTTAAATGATGAATTACAGGGCGTTGCGGACAAACTCAGAAATCTTGGAAATGGAGCTCTCCGTGAACTTGTAGAAAATTTACAGGAGACACAGAATGAATTACCCGGAATGAGTGGCGAAGAAATGAAGGAAAAAGCAGATGAGCTGGCAAGGTCAATCGGTTCCCTTCCGAATGCGGAACAAGATGAAAGGCTTCAAAATCCTGACTCAGTTTTTTGAACAACTGGCAATCAGTGAGGATCCATCCCAATCGAGTTCAATGGCATCGGCTGCAGTATCAAATGCCCTTGAACTAGTGGAGCAGTTTTTCTGGAAGCAGGCAGTTGAAAATCGTCTCCGGCGGAATCAAGAAACTACTTCTGCACCGAGTCGTTATAAAAAGCAGGTCGAGGAGTACTTCCGTAGAATTGCGGAGGGGGAATAAGTATGGGTTGGGATTGGCCCTTTTCTCCTTTTTTGTTCGGTATCATTGCCGTACTTTTCATTCTCATTTTGTCGTATCATTCAAGAGCAATGTTTGCGGTTGCATTGCCTCGACTCGCTTGGAAATTATTACTACTACGAATTTTCGCGGGTATTTTATTCTTCCTGCTGCTTGCTAGACCTTACTTAATTACAGACGAGCCTAATCCAAAAGAATTTAAATTGCTCAGTTTGACTGATTTGTCGGGAAGTATGAATACGAAAGACGGATCTGAACAAAATACGCGCATTGAATTAATTCGACCTTTTCTTGAATCCAAGGACTCCGGTTCTTGGTTAAGTCGAATGAAGTTAAGTTATGGGAAAGTGGAAAACCTTGGCTTTTCGAATGAAGTCCAAAGAATGAATCGCGATTCATGGGATGTTATAGAACTGGGGAAAAAGACTGCTTTAGGGGATGCATTATCAAATAGTTTACGAAATGAAAGAGGCGAACAATCCCTTGGCTCAGTAGTCGTTTTTTCGGACGGAAGAAATAACCTGGGTTTGCCCATTTTAGAAGTGGCCAAGGAATTTCGTATCCAAGGTATTCCAATCAATGTGATCGGGGTGGGACAAGAGCAACCCGTTGGAGATGGGTCGATTAAGTTTGCTGATCGCCGACCCAATGCGGTGGCCAAAGAAGAGTTACTTTTGACTGGAGAAGTGGAGAACAAATTCAAGGATTCGATCCAAACCAATGTTAAACTTACTTTAGATGGTAAGGTATTGGAGGAGATTGCTCTCAATTTACGGGGAGGTGAAAAAAGGAAAATAAACTTTTCTCCACTACTTCCCAAAAATGCCGGTCCACAGCGTTATCGGGTCGTGATGGATGCCCCCCCGGGGGATGCCGATCCTTCTAATAATTCGGATTCACTTCTTGTGGTGGTAAAACCACCGGAGCAATTTTCAACACTCTATATTTCCAATCGAATACAGCCTCTCTTTCCCTTTATAAAAAGGGTCCTTGTCAATGAAGATCGCTTTGACTTTCAAGCTCTTATTCGAATGAGTTCGACTGTGTTTCATGCCTTTGGAGAACAACTCAATCCCGAATATTCGAATGACCCTTCTTTTTGGATGGATTATGATGCGATCCTTATGGATACTATGGTTTTAGAGGATTTGAACCAGACATTGGTGGATTCATTAAAGGATTTTGTCCAGAAAAAAGGAGGGGGATTACTCCTTTTTGGCCCCTTGGAAATTGCCCGTATTAAATTGGGAGGAATTGTTCCTGCAAAATCGGTTGAGCGAGTTTTTGCCAAGCAAAATCTTTCTTTAGTGACCTTGGAAGAACCCCTTTTTGGACCGGTCGATGAGGTGGATAAAATGAAACCATTCTTACCGAACCGACTTCCCGGCTTTTTTGTAAAAGAACAAAACTCGGCCGCTCGTGGAGTGGTTCTTTCCCGTGCCAATGGAAAACCGGTCCTAACCGTGCAGGCTTATGGTTCTGGCAAGGTTGGGTATTGGGGTTCCCCCAGTGATTGGAGACGGTCGATGAATGATGAAGAGGGTGCTAAGGAATTTCGTGTTTTTTGGCAGGCTTTGGTCCAGTGGCTTGGTACTGGGGGAGAGGATCGGCTGAAAACACAGGATTCAGAAAAACCATTTCTTCGTGGAACGGAGGCACCATTACAGGTGGAAGCACTGGGGGCCGATTTTGAGCCTTCTATGGATGCTATGGTGGAAGCCAGAATAGAGGGGCCCGATGATTTTGAGCGGGTGATTCAACTCTACCCCGAGGGTTCAGTGGCAGGGAGGTATGCAGGTTCATTTCGGCCCGTTTTGGCGGGTGCTTATCAGGTGAAGTATACTTTAAAGTTTCCAGATGGAGAAAGTCTGGAGAGGGAAAACTTTCTTCGTGTTTCGGAGGCTGGAGAGGAAGCAATAGATGTTTCTTTTGCCCGTCTTGATTTAGAAATGTTGGCCAAGTTGACTGGGGGACAATACCTTTCTGTGGATCAAATGAATACTAATTGGGATCCTACATTTGCTGAGGATTTGCCTTCCGTTCGGAAACGCCACAGTTTGTCGAATGCGTGGATTGTATTTATTCTTCTTTTTCTACTAGCCGGAAGTGAGTGGATTATCAGGAGGCAATCGGGGTTAAGATGATCTTTCGAATATTTCTTTTCTCTTCTTTCGCTTTTCTTTTTGAACTGAGTGCCCAGGTGCCAATTTCTCCTAGCGAAGTCATACCAAACGCAGATAGCGATGTGGGGGATCAGAATACAACGATTGCTATCGCACCCCCCCCTGCGCGTTCCAGCGAAGAAAAAACAATCGAACGGGCTCAGGAAGGACTTAAGAGTGCCGAGGTTGGAAGTCGGGTAGGAGCGGCAAAACTACTCGGTAAGTATCGTTCTATCAAAACATCAATTCTTTTAATTAGTGCCCTTGATGATGAAAGTGCATTAGTGAGGCGTGCGGCAATGGTCTCTATCGCCGAACATGCCTCGAATGGTTTTCCAGTATACGATAAAGCTTTGGCGGAGAAAATTTATTCAAAACTTGGTGATCCGGATGTTGAAGTACGAAGAGAGGTTTCCACCATGATTCCACGAATTATTTCACCGATGCGTAGAAGTGGAATGGAACTGATTGAGATTAATGGAAGGAAGGTATATCGTTCGGTATCTTCTGCAATGCGCCCGGATTTGTATAAGATGACTCAGGATGCTTTTTTAGACAAAGATGCAATTGTTCGACAAAATGTTCTGAAATATCATACTTATCTTAGCGTCCCACTCCCTCTACTTTCTTTAGAGAAATTACTTTCGGACTCTGATCTCGGTGTCCTCCTTACTGCATTGGATCGAATTTCTTCAAGTGCATCGCAGCCAAGAATTGTCAACAGGGTGAAAGCATTATCGAAGCACGCGAATAAGGGCATCCGTTTAAAAGTGGTCGCCGTTGCTCGAAATGCAAATAGCTATCATTCGGACTATCGTGGCATTCTTAGGGAAATGACAAAAGATTCTGACCCCGAAGTCCTATCAATGGCTGCCGTTGAACTCGCCCGTTTTGGAGAGCGAGTTCCGGGGAAGGTTGTGGAACAAATTAAAAATTTCCTACTGGGGGTAAATGGATTATCCACGCAAGTTACAACCATACTGTACACCGTATCTTCCTTGGGTGTGGATGGTGCGGAAATTTATAAGGCATTGACTGAACACAGTAGTTCACAAATTCGGGCCATTGCATGGCAACGATTTATTAATTTGAGCGGAGGTTGGAGAGACAGTTCAGTTTGGTTGCCCGCTACAAAAGACCCCGATCCAAAAGTCAGAAAAGTGGTATTGAACGGTTTGCGTGGTCAGAGTAATAATTTGTCAGAAAAACAATTAGGCGTTTTGGTGGAGAGTGGATTTTCGGATGTGAGAATTTTTGCTGCTCAATCGCTTTTAGATGCGACTCAGAGTACTGTTGAATCACTTGGCTTTGATTTGTTAATTGATGAGGATACTATTGTTCGTTCCACTACGATCCGGGCAATGTCCGCTCGAAGGGTACCCGGTTGGTTAACCATAATGAAACGATCATTGCTGGATACCGATTATGTGATTCAACGGTCTGCGATGGATGGTTTGTTGGGGGATAGAAAAGAGGGCGTCCCGGTATTGATCGATTACATTTCGAAAAACCCACAAAGCCGTATTTCAAACTTAGCCAAGATTGAATTAAGTAAAATAGGAGTTCAACCATGAGATTTATCCAATCTTTTTTAATTATATTAATTACTTTCAGCTCGTTGGTNTTTTCACAAAGCCCAAGTCAGTCGAATGAAGGGAGCGTAAGAATTGTTCAGTTGTTGAGACAAGAAAACTCAACTCGGAGATATCCTGATGCTTTACCCAGCCTGCTTAAAATGTTGAATGAGCAAAGTAATGCCCGCTTTGATACTGACCCTCTCTTTATCAATACTCTCACAGATGAGCGACTTCTTGAAAACCCGATCCTTTATATTAACTGTGATGAACAGCCCAATTTGGAATTTCCCCAGGAAGAGAGAGATGCATTGAGGCGGTATATGGAGCAGGGGGGCTTTATTTATTTGGACGCGGGAATAAAAGCTTCGTTTCTTGGCCAAGATTTAGGCCATAGCTATGCGGCATGGGAAGAACGCCCCGAGGTGAAAGAGCTTTTTTCAAAGATTCTTCCCGAAAAAACTTTTATTCCTTTGGGCCGCGATCATGATTTATTCAGAACTTTTTTTACCGGATTACCCAAGAACAAAGATCTCGAAATCCAGACCGAACAAAAACGATTACCCGAAACAGTTCTTTCATTTGTGGAGAGAGAAAAGTGGCCGCAGGCGACTTATTCATTTGTGGGAATAAAAGTAAAAGGTCGACTTGCCTGTGTTGCATCTCCTATTTGTGCAATGGGTTGGGGGAGAGATGAATTTGGTGCCTGGATACCCCCGATTTCATTTCGGGTAAGAGAATCAGCAGAGAATTTTGATCAAAACCTTAAGCTGGCCTCTTTTTCCGGAGGTACTTATGAAGTCACTCGAGAGGATGGATTAAAAGATATTATTTATTCAGAAAATGGACAGCGCCCCCTTTGGGTACAAGAACCAAATGGGAAATGGAGGATTTTTAAGTATTATTCAGGGGAAGAAATTAGTAATTATGCACACGCTTTTTACTCGCGCTTAGGAATGAATGTATTTCTTTATGCCTTGCTTAATTAACCTTACCTAGGCTTTACTTTTGTAAAATGAGCGAACAGAAATTTCCAGACTTACCTGATCCAACAGAACTCCCGCGCCGTCGTTTACTTTCTCCCGTTGCATATTGGTGGATCGGAACCGTTCTCTTATTGGGGATCACCATAGTTTGGCTACCCTCCCAATGCTCAACTGAAACTATTACTTCTTCTGAAAAGAAGCTAGAGGATATGAATTCACTCCCTCAAGCAGATCAAAGCAAAGATCTTGAATTTCGAGAAGATGGCTTGTGGTATAAAATCGACCAGGAATCTCCTTATGATGGTGCGGCAGTGGACTTTTACGAGAACGGTACTATGAAGTCGCGTACCAAAATGGTAGGGGGAACAGCAGTTGGCTTGATTGAAGAGTGGGATGAGAATGGTACAGTGAGGGGGACTCGTTTTAAGAATGAGTTTCCCCAATGAACCTGCGTTTCTTTTTATTCTTTTTTGTCCCATTCATTTCAAACTACCTGGGAGCAGAAGTTGATCTCCCAACATCTGAAGAATTATCCAAACTCGAAAAAAAATATTCTGAAATAGATCGTACCTGTACGAAAAGAATTTTAAAAAACCCAGTTGAGATCTCTTCCTTTTCTTCACGAGGAGATGCACGTTTATTTTTGGGTGACTTTAAAGGTGCACGCTTGGACTACGAAAAAATGATCGAGTTAAATCCAAACTTGGAAATCTCTCACTGGCGGTTGGGAATTGCTTATTTCTATCTCTCTGAGTTCAAGATGGCTTCTCGTCAATTTGAAATATATCACCAATTTGATGAAGTGGATCGAGAAAATGGAATTTGGAGATTTATGTCTCAGTTTCAATTGAGTGGACTTAACAAAGCAAGAAAAGACCTTCTTCGCTATTCTCAAGACGACCGCCCTCCTTACCCATGGCTTTATTCAATGTTTGCTGGAGAAATTTCACCGGAGGATGTGTTTGATAGAATTAAGCAGCAACATTTTCCTTCTCAATATGAAGTCCGTGTTCTTTTTCATGCCAATCTATATGTCGGAGTTTTTTTGGAATTAACGGATGATGATCCTCAAAGAGCGATGAATTATTTGGCACATGCTACCGCGAATCAATATGGCCGGTCGACCGGTACTTATATGTGGCAAGTCGCACGTTTACATCATGCCAGATTAGTTCGGTCAGTACAAAAGTTGCAGAATTAGTATTACAAAAGCTAATTGCTTGTTTTGTTTTTCATAATTGCATGGAAAATAGAATTACAGATAAGAAGTGGGGCAAAAAGATTTACTAGGGGAACCATCATTAGTGCTGCACCGAGTGATCCATATCCGGTAAAAGGTTCGTTTTGATTAAAGTTTTCCTGCGGTAACCTTTGTTTCAATGTGACTTTATATTCTCTACCGAATAAAAATCCATTGACGCCAAGTTGAAGTGCAATTCCAAGCGGAGGAAAAAACCAGCCCAATAAAAAAAATGGGGCTGCGATCAAATTGACAACCGCACTCAGTGCGACTAAGCGAATGGATATAAGGATTGAAGTATACAGATTGGGTGCGGGTTGCAGTACGATGTCGGGGTAGTGTTTTTCTTGGACTGCATTAATAATATCATCAATATAAATTCCCAAAAACGCAGCGTGGATTGATCCGAAGAAAAAGAAACCCAGTATAATGAAGAAAATTACAAGTATTGATTGTGCTACAATTCTTATCCATGAACCTTTTTCATAAGAATCAAAATAGGAAAAAATAGAGTCAAAAAACCAACCCGCCGCAGAGGTTCCTATAAACAGAACGAGGGCGAGAGAGAGTAATGAAAAGAAGGTAGCCCATAATACAGGTTTCCATAGGCGCCGATCTCCTAATTGTTCAATGGCGAGCCAGTAATTATTGATCATTGAAAAAGTTTGTTTTTAAAAAATTTGTTCTATTATTCATTTTTCCTGTGGACAAAGGCAAATCTTCTTCGCATAAAGAATAAAGGTGGTAATGGTATTTAGGGAAAAATGGCGGAACATAATTATACAGCAGATAGTATAAAATCGCTCGATTGGAAGGAGCATATACGTCTCAGACCTGGGATGTATATTGGAAAGTTGGGCGACGGTTCGTCCGAGGATGATGGGATTTATGTACTTCTTAAGGAAGTCCTTGATAATTGTATCGACGAATTTGTGATGGGATTTGGTAAACAGATCGACATCGAGTGCGATGGGCAAAATGTAGTGGTTCGGGATCATGGCCGTGGGATTCCTTTGGAAAAACTTTTAGATTGTTCCTCCAAGATTAATACCGGTGCAAAGTACGATTCAGAAGCTTTTAAAAAGTCAGTTGGATTGAACGGAGTCGGTATCAAGGCAGTAAATGCACTTTCAAGCAACTTTGACATTCAGTCTTTTCGTGAAGGCGAGACGAGGCGAATTGAATTTTCATGTGGTGAACCAAACACCATGGATAAAAAAAATAAAGGTACTAAAGAAGAAAATGGCACCTTGATCATGTTCACCCCGGATGCAGAAATGTTTAAAAAGTTTCGCTACCGGAATGAATTTGTTGAACGCATGATGCGTTATTACAGTTATTTGAATCGTGGATTAACGATCAAGTACAACGGTAAACGTTTTCGATCCAAGGATGGTTTAAAAGATTTATTGGAAGAAAACCTTTCAGAAGAACCTTTGTATCCCTTTATTCATTTGGAGGGGAGTGATATCGAAGTCGCTTTTACCCATATCGAACAATACGGGGAAGACTATTTTTCTTTTGTCAATGGACAACACACGACCCAGGGAGGTACCCATCAGGCTGCTTTTCGTGAAGGATTAGTTAAAACCATTCGTGACTTTACAAAAAAGAACTTTGATGCACCCGATATTCGTGGCGGTTTAGTTGCTGCAATCAGTGTGAAAGTTCAGGAACCGGTTTTTGAATCTCAAACAAAGACAAAACTGGGTTCCCTCACTATGTCTCCAGAGGGCGAAACAGTTCGATCATTTGTAGGGAATTTCCTGAAAGAAAAACTGGATAACTTTTTACATAAGAATCCCGAAACTGCAGATGCCCTTCAAAGTAAAATACAAAGAAGTGAAAGAGAGAGAAAAGAGCTCAAGGGAATCCAAAAGATTGCCCGAGAACGAGCCAAGAAAAGTAAGGTTCACAACCGTAAACTGCGGGATTGTCGAGTCCATTTAAACACTAAGGATAAAAATAGATTTAAAAGTACCTTGTTTATTACAGAGGGAGATTCTGCAAGTGGTTCGATTACGAAAGCCCGAGATGTTCAATTTCAGGCTGTATTTAGTCTTAAGGGAAAGCCATTAAACTCGTTTGGATTGACTCGTAAAGTAGTATACGAAAACGAAGAGTTTAACTTAATTCAAGCCGCACTTGGAATTGAGGAAGACTTGGAAGATTTATGTTACAACCAAGTTGTTATTGCAACTGATGCGGATGTGGACGGTATGCATATTCGATTATTACTCATCACTTTTTTCCTGCAATTTTTTCCTGAGTTAATCCGGCAAGGCCACCTCTTTGTTTTGCAGACTCCCTTATTTCGGGTCAGGAATAAAAAAACAACTCTCTATTGCTACGATGATGCGGAGAGAGAGGCCGCGTTAAAAACCTTGGGTAAAAATCCTGAAATAACTAGGTTTAAAGGTTTAGGAGAGATTTCACCGGATGAATTTAAGCACTTTATTGCTGATGATATCCGTTTAGATCCTGTTAAAATTGATGCCCATGAATCTATTAAGGAGATGCTCAAGTTTTTTATGGGTAAGAATACTCCTGAAAGACAACAATACATCATTAGAAACCTTCGCTTTGAAGTTGATATTGTTGATAAAAAAGAGGAGGCACCGGTAGATTCTGAAAAAAAATCGCTGCCCTCCACAACGGTTGTCAGTGATGGCGAAGCCGCCTGATAATAGTAAGAACCTGTTATCATGTCCGATCAAAAAAATGACTCCGATCCTTCACTAGAAAATGATTCTGCTGATGAAGAGAGCAAGGAAGAGGTAAAGGAAATCGCAATCCGGCGGTTTGACCCTGAAGCATTACTGACTGATGACGGTGTTGAAAGAGGGGAGGATGATGCCATCTATGTTGATGACATGTATGGTGATTGGTTTTTAGACTATGCCTCTTATGTTATTTTAGAACGAGCTGTCCCACATGCGGATGATGGGTTGAAACCAGTACAGCGCAGAATACTTCATTCCATGCGTGAATTAGAGGATGGTCGTTACAATAAAGTCGCCAATGTAATTGGAAACACAATGAAGTATCATCCCCATGGAGATGCTTCGATTGGTGATGCCATGATTCAACTTGGGCAAAAAGATTTGTTAATTGATATGCAGGGTAACTGGGGTAATTTACTGACTGGTGATTCTGCTGCAGCCCCCCGATATATTGAAGCCCGATTGACGCCGTTTGCATTGGAGGTTGTGTTCAGCCCTAAGGTTACGGAGTGGGCTTCTTCCTATGACGGGAGAAATAAAGAACCAGTCACCTTTCCGGTTAAGTTTCCCCTGTTATTAGCACAGGGAGCGGAGGGAATCGCGGTGGGTCTTTCCACGAAGATTCTGCCTCATAATTTTATTGAAATACTGGATGCTTTAACGGACGCACTTCGTAAAAATCCAATCAATTTACTTCCCGATTTTCATCAGGGTGGAATCGCTGACTGTACCGATTATAACGGAGGTGCAAGGGGAGGGCGTGTGCGGGTGCGGGCACGAATTGAAAAAGTAAAGAAGCACCTTCTCAAAGTGACCGAGATCCCCTTTGGAACTACCACGACCAGTTTAATCGATTCAATCCTTTCTGCGAATGATAAGGGTAAGATTAAAATATCTAAGATTGAGGATAATACGGCTGAGTTTGTTGAAATCATGATTCACCTGCCGTCCACTGTTTCAGCGGAAGATCTTTTGCCTGCGCTTTATGCATTTACTGATTGTGAAGTAAGTTTGGCCCCGAATGCCTGTATCATACAGCATAACCATCCACAGTTTCTTTCTGTTAATGACTTGATCAAATCGGCTGCTTTTTTAACTCGGGATCTTTTGCAAAAGGAATTGGAGATTAAACTGGGTGAACTTCAGGAAAAATGGCATTTTGCCTCTTTGGAAAAAATCTTTATCGAAAAGCGGATTTATCGCGATATTGAGAAGGAAGAAACTTGGGAGGGCGTAATTGCTGCCGTTGATAAAGGACTCAAACCCTACATTAAATTATTTCATCGTGCGATCATCGAAGATGATATTTTACGACTTCTCGAAATAAAAATTAAAAGGATCTCGAAATATGACTCATTTCGTGCGGATGAATTAATTCAAGGTTTCGAAGATGAAATTGAAGTGGTGAAAGGGCACCTCAGTCAAATCACAAAATATACGATTCGTTATTTTAAGGAATTAATGAAGAAGTATGGAAAGGGACGAGAGAGAAAGACGGAATTAAGTGTTAATGAAAGTGGAGAGCTGATTGCTTTTGATAAGATTGTCGCCTCTAAGGTTGTGGTCGCAAGTGAGACTCTTTATATCAATCGTAAAGATGGCTTTGCGGGATACGCTTTAAAAAAAGACGAGGCGATTGAAAAATGCTCTGACCTTGATGATGTAATTGTGATCGGTAAAGATGGTGTTATGAAAGTGATGAAGATCGCAGATAAAATGTTTGTTGGTAAGAATCCAATGAGGATATCAATTTTTCGGAGAGATGATCAAAAGGTCTACAACATAGTTTACCGAGATGGTCAGTCGGGTCGGTTGTACGCAAAAAAATTCAAGATTGGCGGGGTGACTAGGGATAAAGATTATCCTCTTTTCAAAGTCCATTCAAAGAGTCGAATTTTTTATTTTTCTGTTCACGACTCAGAAAAGAAAAATAGTCGAGTTCTTGTTCACATTGATCCGGAATTAAAAAGAGTGAGAGAAAAAGTGATCGAATTCGATTTTTCTTGGATTGAATTACAGGGACGCTCGGTAAAGGGGAGCACCCTTACCGCACACAAGATCGATCGAGTTATTAACGCACCGAAGGTCGACGATGCAGATTTGGAGATAGAGGAAGTTGAAAAAGCTTTGGTCCCGAGTGAAAAATCGAAAGCACCTGAATCTGGCAAAGCACCTGAATCTGGCAAAGCACCTGAATCTGGCAAAGCACCTGAATCTGGCAAAGCACCTGAATCTGGCAAAGCACCTGAAGAAAAAGATCAAGGAACTTTTAATTTTGAGTCTAATTAAATCGTTTGGTTCAACTCGGTTGCAGAATTAATTTTTAACTTCTAGTCGTCCTCAATGCTTGGAAATCTGACTATTGAAGAAGTAAACCGTAAACTGCTTCACATTGTTGCAGTTCTATTACCACTCACTATTTTTTATGGTCCCCTTCTAGTAGAGGTTCCAAGAAGTTATGCCTGTTACCTGATTTTTTCATTATTAGTAGTATCTCTTTGGGTAGAGTATTGTAGATTGAATCAATCTTTATTTGCTGGGTGGTTTAACCAGTTATTTGGCTCGATGATGAGAGCAGAGGAAAAGAGACAACTCACTGGTGCAACCTATATACTAGGTGGTTCTGCCATTTGTAGTTTGATTTCATTACATAGTGAATTGTCGGCCGTTACTTCTTTTCTTTGTTTGTCCCTCTTTATTCTTGGTGATGCGGTTGCTGCGTTAGTTGGTAAAGCAGTTGGGCGAATCAAAGTGGGAAATAAAACATTGGAAGGTGCGGTTGGATGTTTTATGCTTTGTGTCTTTCTTACTGGTTTAGTCTTTCCTCAATTACCATACTTTTTAGATCTGTGGGGAGGGAGCATAACAATTTCAGAAATAGTAATTATCGCAGCAACAATTTCGATTTTAGAATTTTTTCCGATTAAATTGGGCCGATTTGTTTTTAATGACAATTTATATGTTCCTGCAGTAGCCACTTTTATAACGATTTGGGTTCACTCGGGACTAGTCTTTAACTGAAGTTTCCAATCTAATTTTATTCAGTTTCTAATCGATTCTAAGTGGTGGGGATAATTGGATAGAAAAGAGTATTTAGGAGTTATCGTATAAAATAAAAAAGCCCCTCACCGAAGTGAGAGGCTTTAAAATAATTACTGAATTTCAGTAAATTGCAGAATGTAATTAATAATTAACTTTAGCCCAGTCCTTTTACTTCCCATCCTTTACGATATTTCTTTTGAACGAGAGCGGTAGCCTTGGAGTTGTCTTTGAAGGACAAATTGGTTGCGTCCCAAATTAGTTCCTGCTTTGGAAACCGAGTGGCGATACCACCAAGTAATACCGTTTCAGTAAGGGGACCGGAATAATCAAAGTTTGCAGATGGCACAGGAGCCTCACCTCGCACGGCATCAATAAAACTGTGCCAGTGGTGCATTTTTTCAACTATTTCCATTTTATGGTCTTTAAATTTCTTTTCAGGAAATAACTTAGGCATACCGACATGGGGAATAAGCATCACTCCTTTTGTTCCTACGACAATGGAGCCTTGGCTGGGACGTTTTTGACCTTCCAGTAAATTAATTATTCTTGCTGGTGGTTGTGCAGTTCCATCATACCAGGTTACGGGTAAGGTCTTATTCTTCGAATATTGATTTCCAGGGAAAGTATAGTGAATAACCGCATCGAACCCCCAATTGTTCTTATTTGGCTTTGGTCCTTCAGATCTCAGGGAAATTGGGTAAGTTAAGCCGAGGGCTTTAAAGGTTGGGTCATATATATGACAGCCCATATCACCGAAAGTTCCCGTACCATAATCCAACCTTTTTCTCCATTGCCCGGGTGGTAATGTCCTTTTATATAGTCAGTGTAAGGTGCCGGTCCAATCCATGCATCCCAATCAAATCCTTCGGGAATAGGGTCTTTCTTAGTGGGCTTAGGATTTTCATCTCCCCATCTCTTACTACTGAAAGAGTGCGCCTCTACAATTTTTCCAATCACTCCGTCATGAACTAGCTTAACCGCAGTTCTGTATTCTTTGGCAGAGTGGATTTGAATCCCCATTTGGGTGATTAATTTATTTTCCTTTGCATATTCGGTCAATCGACGCACCTCATACACATCATGGGCAAGGGGTTTTTGACCATAAACATGCAAGCCCATTTGCATCGCAGACATGCCCATACTCGCATGCAAGTGGTCGGGGGTTGAAACATTTACTGAGTCTAACTCTTTGCCTTCCTTGTCGAGCATTTCCCGCCAGTCAGAATATATTTTTGATCCGCGTAATCTTGCCTGTGCCTGTCTTCTGCGGTTGGGATCAATTTCAGCGACCGCTACCATTTCCACATTAGGATGAGTTTTGATTTGGCCTAGATCAGTACCCGCCATTCCAGATCCGCCAAAACTAGCATGACGGACTCGTTCACTAGGGGGAGACTTGGCCCATGAGGTTGAGGCGATGTAAGGAGCTAAGATTGCTCCGGAAATTTGTTTAATGTGAGTTCTTCTGGATTGAGGGAGAGACATAACTTTTTAGTGTTTATATTTGAATTTTATGAAAGAAGTTAATTTCGCAAGTTACACATGCGTAATTATACCGTCAAGTACTCACTTTGTATTTAGAAAAAAAGTGGAGAACCTGTAGGCGTTTAAAAAATATTTTTATCTAACGCATACTAAAATTCTATGCATATTGAGATTTTTTGCACCATTTCTGAATTGGAGAAGTCGGAGATAAAGAAATATGCATTCCTCTTCCCAGGCTCCTTGGATTCTATGTGGACGATTGGTATTATTATCTCCTTTTGAAATTAGTTGAAATAATTTAAATCTAATTTTTATTTATTATATTGAACCTTCAATATTTTCAGCCTTTTTTTCATTCGCATAATTTCGGCTTTCGATTGTTGATCATTAATTAAATTATTAAGTTCATACGGGTCGTTTTTCAGGTCATAAAATTCCCATTGGTTCAATTCATAAAAAGAAATTAATTTATATCTTTCATCACGAATACCTTCATGTCTGGGCATATTGTATGGCCCTCTTTGTTCAGGTGTCCCACCATCAAAATATTGATATAAAATATCCTTTCTCCATGGAAAATTATACTCGTTCGAAAAAAGAGGCTGAAGGGCTAATCCATGGATTGAATCGGGGACGGGTAAGCCGCTTGCTTTTAGAAAAGTTGGGGCAAGATCTATATTCTGTACTAATTTTACAATCTTTGAACCAGGGGCAATAGTGCCGGGCCATCGCATTATGAGCGGAGATTTAAAGCTTTCTTCATACATCCATCGTTTTTCAGCCCATCCATGTTCTCCAGTAAAAAAACCCTGGTCTGAACTGTAAATTACCAGGGTGTTTTTAGACAGATCACTTTGATCAAGATAATCAAGAATTCGACCAATTTGATCATCCAAGCCGTCCACGCAGCGGATATAGTCTTTAATGAAGCGTTGATAGATGTAGAGTGATTTTGCCTTACCTTCTAACTTGTTCTCCTTACTTAATTTTCGATATCGAAGGTTTCTCGGGTCATAAGCTGAATGCCATGCTTTTCGCTGTTTGGAATTCATCTCATTTAGAAATGGTGGACGAATTTTTGGATTTTTATCTATTTCCTCTTTTGTTGGAGCAATATTTAAGACATGCCCTTTCATTCCCTTGAGTGCCATCCATGTCTCCGATACGAAAGATGACCGGGTAGAAAAATCATCAAAGAATGTATCCGGCACAGGAAATTCAACATCATCGTAACCTACCATTCGATCTATTGGAGGAAGGCGATGAATATGTGGAACCTTGTATTGAGCACAAAGTAAGAAAGGTTTTTTTTGATCNCGGTTTTTCAACCACCGTAGGGCTTTGTCGGTAATGATCTTAGTGGAATGTCCTGTTACTTTACTTTCCCCGCTGGGCGACAGAAAAATTGGATTAAAATAAGACCCTTGCCCTCCTTTACCGGAAAGAATTTCCCAGCTCTGAAATTCATCTGTCGGATTTCCTTTGAGGTGCCATTTTCCAATGAGTCCGGTTTGGTAACCAGATTTACCTATTTCTCTTGAGAA
>JGI20154J14316_10000586_pt1 | contig 32974 bp, 31 predicted proteins | sample COG_04_FD_14316 | JGI IMG/M metagenome (IMG submission 14316)
TTTTTTTTTCTATATTCTCTATCTTGTCCGACAATTCAGTGTATTTGTCTTTGCTCACATATGTATTTTCCTGAATACCAATAGCATTTTGTAGAGACGTGTATTTTTCACTCATTTCACTTTGATAATTAGTAAGAGTTTTAAAATTTTCCATCATTATGTTGTATTTATCTTCTAACTCTATGTATTTGGTTTTATAGTCAATCTCACTAATGTTTTCAGGTTCAGCTGCCCAAGTTACATTTTTTCTTTCTATTGTTTTCTTTTCGTCATCTGGTGTAGTATTATTAATTTCCTCAACTTCTAGATTGATGTTTGCTGAATTATCTATTTTTATGACCGATGAAGGTGGATTATATATCTGCAATTCACGCTCTCTTTCTTGAATATGCTGTTTTATTAATTGATCCATATTCGTGGATGCGGTATCCGTTTCTACTTTTTCACGAAAATCTATTTCAGCTGGAGGTTTTATTTCAGTCATTTGTTGATATTCTTTTTGTCTCTGATCAAACTGAGATATATATTGCTGTTGTCTATTATCAGGAACAACTGGTGGTGTATAAATTCCATTGGACAGAAGATGCAAATTATTTGGTTCGTTGGATTGTTGTACAATTTGACTTTCTTGAAAACGGATATTTTCAATCATATATGCGATGGTACTCCTATTTATATTATGCAGTTCTGCAACGGTTATGTCTTTTTGCTTATTCTGTTCATAAAACTTTTCAACAATTCCTCTGAACCAACCAGGGGTTTTCTCTGGTCCTACTTTTGCGAAGTACTGTTTTACAAACGGGTTATTATTAATTACATTCCAAAGCAGTTCTTGATTTTCTTTAACTACATATAATGCCATTATCGTCTAAATATACATATAACATATCTTTTATTTATATGTATATTTTACTTTTTGTTTTTTTCACTTTTACGACGTTGTGTTTTATTTCTGTTTTTCTTATTTCCACGCAAAGATTTGCCATTCTTTTTGCCACCACTAATGACGTGTGACTTATTTTCTATTTTGGCAGGATAATGAGGTATTGTCTTTTTAATCTTATTGAAATATATACTCTTGTCTTTTTTGTTAGGATCCCCGTCTGGTAATTGTTCATTCTCAATCATGCCTATATAATTAGACAAAAAATAATTTACAGTGTCTAGCCCAGAAAAGGGTGCCTTTTTATTTTCTACAACCACATCAAAATCAGAAATATATGTTCCCCTGTTATTCGGTTTTTTTGTCGTATAATAAGTAATATGTGTATTGATGTCGTTGTTTTTTTTATCAGGACGGAATGTGCGCACTAACCAATTGTTGAAGGTATCAGTATAGTCTTTAATATCTGGCTGAGAACATTGATTTAATGATTCAAGTTTTTCCTTCACAGATTCTTCTACTTGATTGTTGGTGTCGTATTTGCCACCGTTCAAGCGATGGATTATACCTTGGTTACTATTTTTCATGGATATTATAATGTGGTTATAGTATCCAGATATATTTTTAACTATTGAAATATTTTTTACGATGCTTAAATACATATTTATCAGGTATGCGTTCTTTTTTGAAATAATGCAACTTGTTTTTTAAGGATTTAAATGTGCGACGTCCAGATTTATTTGTTAGCATAGTAATGATAAAATAGAGAGAGTACATCCCGCACTCGTTGTTTCCCATTTGGTGTTCAAATGGATGATTCTCGTGATACGAAAATTCCAATGGTTCTGGTAAATTTTTCCCTTGGTCTATTATTCTTGTCACCAGTGCATCTATTTCATCTGGAATACTTGCACCGGCACTATCTAAATAAAATATCACCTTTTCTTCTAAATCTATAAATAGGGATGTCCAATGAGAACCAGATTCATTGTGTTTATCTAAATTGAATATGACTCCGATCTTATCTATCTTTTTATCTACATAATGTTTCAACCCGAACGTACATAAATCTTTCCATACACACTGGTCATTAAATAAATGAGGCCGGCTATCAAAATCAATTGGTGTAGGACCTATAAACCTAAAATTGGGATACGCTTCTTCGTATTGTTTGAGAACATCTAAAATATCTATATTAGACAACCAAGATGACGGATTGGTCTTCCATTCAAACGGCTGCTTGGGTGCAAATGTATAATTATATAATTTTGTTTTCACCCGAGTATTCTTAATTGTATCCAACCAACAATCTTCTTTTGAACACTGGCTCATACGGTTTTTTAACTCTTTCCATATCTTATTTGGCTGCGTCTCCTCTATTACTTCTTCAGGGTGATGCTCGTTATAGGAACTGCGCAATTGTTTTAAGACTTTTGGGGTCATACAGCTGGTTGCCTTCACTGTTTTTCCTTTGACTATTGGATGGCAATTCATTTTTTTCATTCTTCGGATTTTTTTAGTGCGTCGTTGTTTTCCGCCCAATATGATTTTTGCATAATCTGTTTGGCTCATATAATGTAATATTGTTTGTATATATTACATTATGATTATATATCCACCTAAATATTGTTTGTATCAAGTCGGTTCTCTATTTATACTTATTTTTGGAAAAGAAGTCGGTTGATAGGTAATTTTGTTTCAGGACTTGTTGTTTCCCCCAGTAAGAAGATGACGGCGTTTTTGGGGTCGTATGTACTTCGGTAGGATCTATTTTTTCAAACATCATGTTTGTTTCTTCTTCACGGTGTTCTGAATATTGGCTTGTGTTCTCTATTTCTTTTTGTTGAAAATGACGGATCAGTGTTTTGACATAAGCATCAAATACATCGTCAATATCATTTGTGACCTGCATATTCGGATCGTCTAGTTTGTGTTGTGTTAATGAGAGTATTTTTGTTTTGTATTTTTGAATTTCCTCATTGTGATTTTGGATCAATCTAGCTTTTTCGGGATCTTGTTTGGCAATGTATTTGTTGTAAGTTTGTTTGTTCATTAGAAGTGACATGGTTAGTTGATCTATTTCATTGGAAGGTGATTGTAGGGTAGGTTCAACTATTTCGTTCTGTGATATATCCATCTTATATAACTAGAAGAATTTTTTATCCCGATTTCAGTGCATTAATTTTGTGCTTTAATTCCTGAATGCGTTGGTCTAAAGAGTTATTCATGGAAACTAAATAAGGCACTAAATCTGTCGCAGCAACGCCTTTGTAAGTAGAACCATCGGGATATGTATTTTCATTCACCAAATTAGGAAGAACTTCTTCAACTTCTTGTGCAATAAACCCTACATGTTTTTTGTTGTCATCGTCTGTTTGCGTTTTCCATTTGTATGTACAAGGTTGTAGTTTCAAAAGTGTCTCTGTCGGATTTTGCAAAGGGACTATGTCTTTTTTGAGCCTTGCGTCGGACGTAGAAGTAAAACTATTTCCATCAGAAGCCATATACACACCCGTATTATTATTATCTACTATATTGAATATGTTAGACGCACTTTTTCCTACATTGAAATAGGTAGAACCGTCTGCATTTGTATAAGTAGTATATGCTCCATAGTTATTATTAGATGTATCTACAATGGTAATGTTATTTGATAATGTCATGCTGGTACCAGCATCATTCAAATTTATATCGGCAGAAAAATTACCTGCATTATCTAAATCAGAGGCTATATTTTGGTTAATAGTTGCATTATAACTAACATCCTCTGAACGAACGAACAATCGTTTGTCCAACGAAGTATCGGTATAAAGTGCATTACCAGATAAGCTACCGCCTGAATAAGTTATACCATTTTCAGCAGTATAATTGCCAGTAACAGTTAATTTATTCAAACTTGCATCACCGTTACTTGTCACGCTTTCACTTACATATACATTACCACTTACATCCATTTCGTATAGAGGTGTTTCTACACCGAAACCAACTTTGTTGCCCAATCTAACCGATCCATTGAGGGTGACATCTCCTTCTACAATCAAACTATCATTCACGCCACGTAATTGAATGTCACCTCCACTTAGGTCTAGTGTACCATCTATATATGTAGATTTTAAGCAATGTGCGTTGGCAGCTAAATCTAACCAGGTACCATCCGCTAATGCATACGACTCTGCTAAATCATAATCAACTATAAAACCCATATCTGCTAAAAAACCTAGTGAAATGCGACTCAAAGGAGTTGTTTCCGGAGTACTGTCTAACCAACCAGTCATCAATTCTGTATCTAATCCAGGATGGAATACCCCGTTAATATAACGGCTATTAGATGATGTTATACCTTCTGCACCTTCTTCGGGATGCACATTGATAGTTCCAGTACCACCATCATCCTCTACCGGGATCCCTACAAGTTGGTCAGCAATGGCAGGCAAATAAGATTTGTATTCACGAACCGCATTTTCTCCAGTATAATAATATTTAGTTTGTTCATCTTCAACGTAAGACGTTAGTGGAGACCCGTCAATTCCCCAAAATGTGCCAATTCCCAATATGTGTCCAATTTCGTGAAGTAAAACATAATAATATTTGCTTTTTCCACTTGTTCTAAGATCGTTTTTCATATCGTCAATGTATATTTCATTCATAGTAATGTTGCCACTGGATGGGAATGCATTCCCGAAAGAATATGTAGTAAAATAAGTTGCAGTAGTAACAGATGCCCCTCCTAAAACACCTACATCCAATGTATTAATATAAAAACTAACATCTATAGTATAAGATTCAGTAAAACGACTGTCTGGAGTGACAATGCTATCCCATAGATTAAATGCCTCTGCTATAATTGAATAATCACTATCGTCCATGACATAACTAGTATCATTAGTAATCGTATATTGAAACAAACTATTAGTAGATGTATATGTCGTCATTTATAATTTATAACTATAAAATATAATTTTGATTTTGTCAAATTATAGTGACTAAAATATCTACTACGATTTAGTAATTACAAAACAATATAAATATTATATACTTTTACAAGTAAAAGACATGGAAAAGATTGAAAAACTAAATGCTCTAAAAAATCAGATAGAGTCGCTGGATAAACACCATCAAGTAGAGATCTTGAAGGTTTTGTCAAAAAATCTATGTAAAATCAACGAAAATAAGAGCGGTGTGTATATAAATATGACGTTCTTGGACAATGCGATTATCAAAGAAATAGAGGAATACCTTCAATACATGAAGGAACAGGAAGACAATTTAATCACAACAGAATACCAAAAGAAAGAGTTTATGGAGTCATACTTTATAGAAAAAGAAGATAAAGACAATGCTGCTGTATCATATAGCATAGTAAATTAAAATGACAGCTTTCATCCAGTCTAAACTATTTCAGCCGCATATATTTACAGATTCAATGGTAATAGACAATGTGCGCGAATTTATGTTGTCTTCCGAACTAAAAAAAAAATACAAAAAGAGAATAACTGACAATGCATTTGAGGTGACAACTGTCCCAATTCAAACTGATGTCATTCGTCAGAATTCAATTGTGGAAAATACTCAAATAAATCCAAACAAAGACTTTATTAAACCCAAACAGAAAGATACATTATTTTGGTGTCTGTATATTGCACATCACGGTTACAATGAATATGTAGAACTTCGTAATAATTATGGTATGAAACAGATAGAGATTCAAGAAAAAATTGGACAACATATCCGAAAAAATATGGTGTTGTTGAAAAATGTGAACACTCGGATTACCAAGGCGGTGGCACAAGAGATTCTATCCGAATTATTGACAGACTCAAAAAAGACAAGTTTTCCAGTATTGTATGCATACGCTATCTATTACAATATGAATTTAATATTGATGCATCCATCTAGAAAATATTATATAGAAATATTATCAGATAGTATCTTGGAAGATGTTCCCATGTATGTATTGCAAAAAGGCGAGTATGAACAATACTCTATTAATGAAACACCCATCACAGAAGAAGAATATGTGCAAATATGTACAAACAAGTTCAAATTGGATAGCTATATTCGTCCATTGAAAGCGATAGGTAATTATAAAGCAGATGAATTACGCGACATTGCAGAAAAGATAGAATTAGATATGACAATAAAACGCACAAAACCGGAATTATATCATGCAGTTACAGAAAAATTAAAATGGTATTAATGGCATTAAAAATTGATTGCAAATGAAATAGAAATAATATATTAACTAAGTATATACGGATAATATATTATGGAAACAAAGCCAGATGAAACGAAATCTCCCCAATATGAACCCAAAACTCCTTCCATATCACCTACTGAAAAAACTGCTGTGCAGAAAAAGGCTGAATTTGAAAAGGTAGTTCAGCAGTATTTAGAAAGTAATCCATTGATAAAGGCGGGCAACAAAACAAATGAGTTAGAAATACGTTTCGGTACAAATCCAAGAGTAGCCCGTCCAATTAGTAAAATAGATTATGATAATGTGGTTCAACAATTGATGTCTAACGGTTTCAAAACCAAGAATGTCAATGGAGTACAAATGTTGCGCATTCAAAATGAATTTACTGATAAAATGACAGGAAGAACAAAACCGTCAAATGTTCGTGCAGAAATCGTGGGTGTAGATTTGATACAAGAATATTGTAGAACAAATAATTTACAAAAAATTATAGATATGCCATCTACCACATTTAATAAAGTAAAATTCACAAAAAAAATGTTGGCTTTTTCCAAAACAGGCGAAAAGATCAATAAATTAGACATGGAAGATTTTAATTTCCGCGTGTCATTTCAGACTGAGCAGGATTACCACAGTCATACAGATGTTGCAAGAAATATATTATCTACATGGGATGATAGTAAAAAATACTTTCGTGTAATGAACAGAGTACAATTCTATCATGATGAATACCCGGTAGTGTTAGATTTGAGTATTGTACGCAGCTCAAAAAAAATGGACAAAGTGCCTATTCAAAAATATACCATTCAAGAAGCCGAAGTATTTACCAATGTAGAAAATTATGAAATAGAAATAGAAGTTGATAGTACCAAAGTCGGGACTGCGACTGAATATAATACTGCGTTGCGATTAGCAAATGCATTGCGTAAATGTATTCGCATTGTGTTATGTGGATTACAAGGAACACAGTATCCCATCTCCTATAAAGAAAAGAATGAATTATTACAGAAATACATGAAATTAGTTCATGGTGCAAACTACGAAACGCCGCGTTGGGTGCAACCTAAAAACTTCATTGGTCCTGGATCCTATACTTTGCAAATGGAAAATATATTAGAAAATACAGAAGACAGTAAAGTTGCGAATATTAGAAATGGATATACTGTAACAGACAAGGCGGATGGCGACAGAAAATTATTGTATATTTCAGAAGAAGGAAACGTATATTTAATCGATACAAACATGAATATCACATTTACTGGTGTAAAAACCAATGAGAAAACTGTAACAAATAGTATATTAGACGGGGAACAAATAAAATATGATAAAAACAACAAATATTTGAACATGTATGCTGCATTTGACGTATATTTTGTGCATGGCAAGTCCATGCGCGAATATGAATTCACAAAAACAGTAGAAACTAACGAAGACGAGGCAGATGAAAAGAAATATCGTTTGAATATATTGTATGAATTCATTCGTGTTTTGAAACCGTATTCCGTTTTAGAAAAAGCAAACAAGGGCGAAGTATCCAAAGGAATGAATGAAAAGTCATTGCCGATACATATTAAATGCAAAGAGTTTTACAGTGATACTGGAAACAATAGTATATTTGACGGATGTTTGAAAATATTATCAAATATAAGAGATGGGTTGTATGAATACAATACAGATGGACTCATCTTTACACCAGCGAGACTTCCCGTGGGAGGAAATGACATTGAAACTGGTGCAGGACCATTGTATAAATCAACGTGGGAACATTCGTTTAAATGGAAACCTGCTGAATACAATACGATTGACTTTTTAGTTTCAGTAAAAAAGGATAATACTGGAAAAGATGAAATACATAGTATATTCCAAGAAGGAAAAAATTTGCAGGGAGCTCAGAATGTGATTCAATATAAAACATTGATTCTGCGTTGTGGATTTGATGAAAAGAAACATGGATTTTTGAATCCTTTTAATGATCTGATTCAGGATAATATACCCAGTGTTAAAGACTTGGACAATGAAGAAACATATAAACCAGTGCCATTTCAACCCACTAACCCTTTTGATAAAAATGCATCATTGTGCAATATTCAATTAAAAGAAGATGGCTCTAAACGGTATATGATGACTGAAGAGGGGGAATATTTTGATGAAGATACAATAGTTGAATTTAAATATGTCCTTTCAAATGAAGTTGGTTGGCGTTGGATACCATTGCGAGTAAGATATGATAAAACAACTGAGTTATTGAATGGCAAGAAAAATTATGGAAATGCATACCATGTTGCAAATAGTAACTGGCATTCTATACATAACCCAATTACAGAAGACATGATTGCTACTGGCAAAAATATCCCGGAAACAGTATCAAATGAAGATGTATATTATAACCGTTCAGACATGGAAACTTCTACACAGGGCTTACGTGATTTTCATAATGTATTTGTAAAATCCAAATTAATAACAAGTGTATCAAACCGCGGTGATACTTTGATTGATTATGCAGTAGGGAAAGCGGGAGATTTGTCTAAATGGCGTTTTTCAAAGTTGAAATTTGTTTATGGGATTGATATTTCAAAAGATAATATTATGAATCAATTAGACGGTGCATGTGCTAGATATTTAAAAGCTAGTAAAAAGTATGAGAGAATGCCATCCGCCTTATTTGTACATGGCGATAGTGGAAAAAATATTCGTAATGGCGATGCATACTATACAGAAAAAGATAAACAAATATCAAAGGCGATTTTTGGAAGTGGTCCAAAAGATTCCTCTATTCTTGGTAAAGGTGTGTATAAAAATTATGGTATGGGAGAAGGTGGTTTTCAAATTAGTTCTTGCCAATTTGCCTTACACTATTTCTTTGAGAATGAATCTAGCATTCATCAATTTCTGAGAAATATAGCAGAATGCACAAAAGTAAATGGTCGTTTTATTGGAACATGTTATGATGGAAAAACTGTATTCAATCTTTTGAAAAATAAAAAGAAAGAAGAGAGTATCAGTATTTTCAAAAACGAACATAAGATGTTTGAATTAACCAAAATGTATGACCAAACCGGATTTCCGGATGATGAGTTAAGCTTGGGATATGCTATCAATGTATATCAAGAAACCATTAATAAAGTATTTCGCGAATACCTCGTTAATTTCAATTATTTAATCCGTCTAATGGAAGATTATGGTTTTGTATTAATCACCGACGAAGAAGCAAAACAAATGAATTTGCCTGGAGGAAGTGGATTGTTTTCCGAACTATTTACTTCTATGGAAACCGAATTAAAAATGAATCCTCGTAAAAGTGCAGATTACAAGAAGGCGTCTTATATGACACCTGAAGAAAAACGCATATCATTTATGAATAGATATTTTGTATTCAAAAAAGTACGAAATGTAGATGTACAGAAAATGAGTGATGTCATACGAAAACAAAAGGTGATAGAAGAAGATGTGATGGAAGAAGAAATGGAAAAAATTACAGAAGAAATGGAAAAAATTCCCAAGAAGATCAAAGCGAAAAAAACTTCAAAAAAAATAACATTAAAACAATTTAAGACACCCGATGGTGATGATAGTAATCAACTACCTTGAAATGATATAAACACATTTTTATAAAAAAATTAACGATATAATATTTTTATAATTTTTTAATGACATATTATTTATTACCCAAAACGAACAGCAATATATTCAATAAACTAGAATGCATAAGTAGCCCAACCCATCCGGAACCAGTGATTTCTTTTTCGCTGTCACATTATTTATATGAAATAAAGAAAAAACTGGAAGAACGTGAAAAAGACTGGGATACTTATAAAAAATATACGAATCCTTACGAATTTGTACATGGTTTGGTGCCTGGTAAAAAGAAAAGCGTATCTAAATATAAGCCATTATCCAGGTCTTATTTCAAAATGATAGAAATGTTGCACACATTTAATATACGTTTTGATAATTCTCCCATAAAAACATTTCATCTTGCGGAAGGACCTGGTGGCTTTATAGAAGCAATGGCAAATACTAGAAACAACAAATCTGATCAATACATTGGAATTTCTTTATTAGATGACGAGAATGATCCCAATATTCCTGCATGGAAAAAGACAGACAGTTTTTTGAAAAATAATAAAAACGTACGCATTGAATACGGGAAGGATAAAACCGGTAATATATTATCTCTAGAAAACTTCGTATATTGTAAAAATAAATATGCTAATTCTATGCAAGTAATAACAGCGGATGGTGGGTTTGATTTTTCTATTGATTTTAATAAACAAGAAATTAATATATCAAAACTCCTTTTTGCACAAATGAGTTATGCAATCGTTCTTCAGAAAAAGGGCGGAACATTTATTTTAAAATTATTTGATTGTTTTATGCATCAATCTATAGATATTTTATCTATATTGTCATCTTTTTATGAAAAAGTATATTTGATAAAACCAAATACAAGTCGGTATGCTAATTCGGAAAAGTATGTTGTATGTAAGGGTTTTTTACATTCTACTAATGACCAGTATTATCCATACTTCTATAATGCATTTAAAACTATGGTAAATCTAAATGAAAAAGTAAATATACAACGTTTTTTAAGCATACCAGTTTCCAGTTATTTCATTACAAAATTAGAAGAATATAACGCGATATTCGGACAACAGCAAATAGAAAATATTCATTATACTATAAGTTTAATAGATAGCAAAAACAATCAAGAAAAAGTAGATAGTCTGATTAAAACAAATATCCAAAAAGCGGTTCAATGGTGTTCAAAACACAATGTGCCTTATAATATAATGATAGATTCACATACAGATAATGTATTCATGAAAATGTATCCATAAAACTATGATAAAAAACTCTTTCTGTGTAATATATATATATATGGATTTATTTAGTAAAAAGGGAATCGACCCTATAACATTGGACGAATTTAATATTCAAGAATGGTTAGATAAAGATAATGACAATATTGTATTTTGTCTAGTAGATGAAAATATGAAAGATGAATCAAATATATTTTTATTAAAAAAAAGTTATTTCATATCTCCAACAGAGAACATTGTATTCAAAAAATGCGTTTTAAATAATAATCAATTAAATGTAGATTCTACAAATAAATTAAAACCAACCTACATCAATATCGGGTTTTTTATGAATAAATCATTCGTGATAAATTATAGTAATTTTGTCAAAACACTTAATACGTCAAAGTCCCGCATATATAAATTAGAAAAAAATGATATTACAGATTCGTTTATCAATTTAAAAGAAATGAAAATGGCACATTTACAACTATATAAAAAAAATCCTAACGAATACTATAATTTACCACATAGTATCGATATTTACTTTGATGATTCAACAAACAAGGCACTAACAAATTATAGTTATCAATGGGACCAAGCAATAAATCAATATTTAATACAAGGCAATACATATTTTAAACATACCGATTTTAGTAAACATTACGAACGTTATGGTGATACCAAAGAGAGTGCTATACAAAATGTAAAGGATAAAATTAGTTATATAGATACGGCGTTTTTGGAAACAGCGCCTCGTGTAAATAAGCAAGTCGTTTTATGGCGTGGAATGAAAAACAAATTTAGAACAAATGAAAGAAAAGCTTTTGTTAAACCTGAATATATGAATGAAATTGGAGACACCGCCATCGCAAAAAATTATACATCTGTAAGTAAAAACAGACGGATAGCTGAGAGTTTCATGGGACCAAATTGTTGTATATACAAGATTATATTAGATGAAGGAATGCCTTATATAGATATGAAAGGTACTACAAAGTTCGTAAAAGAAGAAGAAATATTATTACCTAGAAATATAAAATTTACATTGGTAGATAAAATTCTTGTCGGTAAAAAAAGACAAGAATTTGTTATAAAGGCATCTTTCATTAATGATGAACAATTTAAAATATCTACTGGATGTATGAGGTTCAAAGAGGTTAAAATAACACCTCTAAAAATAAATATTGTAAAACCAAGTAAAAATAAACAAATGAGTCGTGTTAAAACTACTACAATCAAAACAAAAGAGAAAAAAAATAAAACTGTTAAAGTAGAAAATAGTAGAAAGGATAGTAAAGAAATACTGATAGATGTACCACTTGATACTAACAATACTGTAAAACGACCAATAGGTCCAGAATTACCTTCTCAAATACATAAACTAAAAAGATGTTTGAACGGAACGCGAAGAAATAAAAAAACGGGTGAATGTGAAAAGATAGAACCAACTAATACCATCGTACCTACACTCAAAACACAAACATCATCTATATCAGTTAAGAAAACTAAATCAGGAGTCAAGCGACCTAGATGTCCAAATGGTACACGAAAAAATAAAAAGACGGATAAGTGTGAATAAGTACATAATACGTGATTATTACACCTTTTTCACACTCTTGCAGTTTTATAATGCGAATTGTTCTTTTGAAAATATTTGTAAAACAATTAAAATAGGTCTAATTGTTTTATTAATCTGTTATTTCTATAGACATATCTTCGTCTTTAAATCGCCTTTTCATTAATGAAGCCACCAAATCATTAATTGCGATGTTATTCAATTGAATAATATACTCTTGCTCATAGTGGTATTCTAACGTGCTTTTCGGGATTTCAGCGGACTGACACCACTTATGAGGTGTGCTTGCTATAACCATACAGAAATCGCAAAAGAATTATTGAAACATGGTGCAGATATTGAAAATATAAAGGCAAATGATGGTCGCACCACCACTCAATGTGCCACATGCAACCGAAATTTTATCATTGCAAAAATGATAGTAGAAGAAGCCGTACAAAGACACGAAAAAACAAAACTTGTAGAAAAAATGATAGAATCTATCCCCTACCACGCAGGCAAACATGCATTTAAGAATTCTGAACTTAAATTGCCAATTGAGGTGCATAGATATATTTGTGAATTTTAAGTATTTTGATGTTTTACTCATAAAAACATAAAGATTATGTGGTTTATCTATATAGTGTGGGTCGTTATGTTTTCAGCGATAATGACAGCGTGTTGCAAAAAAAGTAAACAAAAGCCAAAATATAAAAAAAGAGAATGTAAAATTTGCAATAAAGAGTTTAAAACTGACGAACAGCAGGAAGAACATAATCTATCCAGAGAACACAAGAACTTCATGGAAATAGAAGAAATGGTATGGAACGAACTCAGTGGCAAACATTCGCACAAACGATGATATGTACCGACGTTGTTAGTGCATATCATCTAGAGGTATTATGTAGTGGTCATTTGCGTTCGCTCAAAAACTAATCTTCTTCGTCGCAAGCATTTCCGCAAAGAAATTGTCCGGTCCCTTTCATTTGAACGATGTCAGTATCCTTTCCGCATAGGTCACATTGTGCAGTTTTATTATTCGGTTCTTCTTCTATAAATAAAATGTCTCCTGCTCCATCATCGTTAAAATATCCATCACATAGACCGCACTTTACCCACTGTTGCCCAGATTCATAATTTTCTTCAGTATCTTCTTCAAAATCCCAGTCAGGGGGATATCTTTCACAATCCATATTCTTACATAATTTAGGTTCTTTGTTCTCCATAATAATATTCTACATAGTAAAAATATCTTTATATATTTTTACTATTTATAATGCGTTTCTAATATAGCAACGAACTTACAAACGTGCCCGCACCCAAAGAAAATAACAATATATGGATGCCGAATATAATATATGAAATCATGAGATATTTATTTTCATTTTCTTTACTTTGTTCTAAATATTTTTGGACATCCCCGTTCAACTTATAGTTCAATACAAAAGATAAGAATAAGAATACTAAACTGATTAGAATAAGAAGACTGTCGTATATTGTACTCTTTCCTCTATGAAATCTGGAATACGCAAGAGAACCAAATGATAATGATGTATATAATCCAATATTGCGTAGAGTAGTATGAAAATACATATCAAACTTTTTATTCCCAACCTCACCTCCATTTTTCTTATGTTCAAGACTATTCATATTTTGTAATATAAAATATCATTACAAAATATTTTTATGTATGGTAGCATTTATTTTTGAATAATACACCATTTATATTTTATTTACAAAAGTAGTCACAGAACATTTTTTCATTTCATCGCTATATTTGCTGAAAGTAGGTGTTTGTTTCAAGGGATAACCGATTTTATCCTTGATTGTATAACCGTTTGCCGGAACCCCGTATGCAAGTGCGTTTGCTACAGATTGTCCCAATGTATTGCGATAACTAGCTGCTGAATTCGTAATAGAATTATAACGTCTTCTTGTTATTAAGTCACCTGATGATACTGCACCTTGCTGTCCAAATTGAGGATTATTCGGTTTGTAATGCAAAGGTTTATAATTAGGTTGTAAATCGGGTGTAACAGTTGAAGAAAATATTTGAAATTTTTCGGTGGCATTAGATGTTTGATCACTCGGATAACTGGCACTTGTTATTCCAAATGCATTTTGTAAAATATTCGCGGGTATAACAAATTGAGGAAATTGGGGGGCAGAACTATCTGGCTTTGTCCATGTAGCATCACTTGGAATAGTATAACTTTCATCAGGATGGATTGCATTATCAGTACGGAAACTTTGTAACTGCAGAACATTGTTAGTATTATCGTATGAAATATTTAATAAAAATGTCAAAACATCATGATATGGATCAGCATTCAATCCAACCTGATTTTTTGTATAATAATGGTTATTTTCTATCATCACTTTCTTAAATAAATCATTTATTTCATTTACGTAATAATATCCTGATGTGATTTCTACGGTAAAATCATTTCCATCTATCCACTTATATCCAAAAGATACACCTTCACCTACAAAATATTTTTTGCAATGATTTAAACCATTAGGTGAATACAAATTATTGGAAGCCAGATTGCTTCCTGGTTTTGCACTGGCATCTCCCATTCTGATATAATTATATTGATTCTGTTGGAATGTTAAATTGCGACTAGCTAAATATTGTTTGGATGAGGTATAATAACTGCTGGTATCTCGGGATGCATCATATTTTTTTCTAATCATACCACTGCTTCTTACTCTTTTTCTGGCATTTTCTTCAGGTGATAATATAACACTACAGTTTTCATTGGTCTCACATGTATTATTTGGAATATTATTATCAATAGTATTTACTAAACCATTTTTATTTGTAGCAGAACTATTAATTATAGTTCCATTGGGCTGATTGAAAATATCTATTTTTGTAGATGTTCTAACATTGCAATTGGATGACTCGTTAGATGCAATTTCTCTACGATAAATTTTTAAAGGATTTGCTCTGAATTTTATATTTGCATTTTCTCCGGACGGATCATTTTTACGTATAATAGATTGGATCTGTTCAAACGTTTGCCCCTTCCAGTGAATCATTGGAACTTTATTCATCTGTACAATAGCCGCCATTATAAACCTATAGTATATACATATACAATTATTATATAGTGAAACCTAATAAAAATATAATATGTATGTTTAATAATATGAATTTCACAATTGATAAAAATATTTTCACTGTTGATAATGTACTATTAATGGATTCAAAAAAAAATATTATCATGGACGGTGCATTTACAAAAATGAATTATTTGTCGGAGTGGCTTACTATGAACGGGTTATTTTTTTATATGGATATAGATTTAAAAAGCAACTGTAATAGCGAAAAACAAAATATTCAGTATGACCCATATACTGTTCATAATTTACCAACAATTCAGTTTCTATCCAATCTAGAAAACTTATTGTTAGATTTTTATTTGACCAATAAACAGAAGAAAAGTAAAAAAAACAACTTATTTTCTAAACAGTTATATACTGGTTATTTAAAGGTGACAACCGCAGATAATAGAGACAAAATTTCCAGCAAAAAACAGTTAGTAGTCAAGATATCGGGAATATGGGAAACTGCAAGTGAGATAGGAATAACATATAAAATATTTGAGGCAGGGTTGATNGCATTATAGAAAGATTATTTTTTTTGTGATTTGAAGCAAATCATTCCAGTGATTTGGTTGTATTTCATTTTTTACACCCGTATATACTGGTGTAGGCAACCCGTTCTTGGTTCTATTTCTATATACATTGTCTATTATATACACTTTATAAAAATTTGGGTTAAGTGAAGACTCCGGAAAATATTCTCTATTGAGTTCAATAAATTCTTGTATCTTATCAGCAGAACGAATCGGAATAGACAATACTTGGGAAGAAGCGGGTTTTGTTGCAAACACATCCAGTATATCACCCTTGGACAACATAGTATAGTGATCTATGTCCATCGTCAATTCGTCATAGAATTGTTTTAATGTAATATCATGATCAATAGAAAGATAGATCGGTCGGCTTGATGTAGTATGAATTTCAAAGGTAAGTTTCATTGTTATTTTGTTTTATAGAATTGATAATAGATTTATTTATTATCAATTTTCATCAATTTTTATAATAATCCATTCAAATATAATGACGAATTACATTATCATTCGCATGGTAGATTTATTTCTACTTGATTTAAATGGGATATTTCCATTTTTTGCAAAGTTGTGTTCTTTGTTATATTTATCGTTATATGAGTGAAACGTGTCAAATGCAGTTACATTAACAAAATGAGTTTCTCTATCAAAATCATATTTTATATTCTTAAGTTTGTCAAATCCATCGTTTATATTTTGATTATATTTTTTATATTCAATTTCATTTACTGTTCGGGTCGGTTTATCGCTGATATTTAATATATTTTTGTCGTATATGGGATAAAAAACACTTCTGTCAATATTAAGATTGTTACTTTTCACTTTGTTCTGAAATGCATTGTCTTCGTACCCCCATGCCCATAAGTTTAAAAATCCGTTTGTTTTTTCAAAATCACCGGCTTTAATAGATACTATACCTCCCAATGTAAAATTAAATCCGTAAAAATGTTTGACATTGCCAAATTCTGTTTCATAGTTCAGGAAATTTTTAACGTATGGCATACTATCAATGTCGTTGAATACAAGCGTGATATCTTTATAATTATCCGGGTATTCATTTTTGACGAATAAAAACCCAATATTTTTCATGGCTCCTCTATTGAAGTCTCTTTTATCGCATTGATGGATAAAAATAAATTTATATTCGTTATCACTATAATCACTCATAACATTTTGCATATGGTGCATAAAAAAATTATATTGTTGTTCTCTATCCCTATATGGAATTACAAATATAATTTTGGGAATGATATTATTTTTTTCAGTAATAGTCATATTTATATTTTCTTTCTCCATGTGCTGTATATATAAAATAATATACTATATATTTCCTAAATTCAAAATATAAAAACTACAAACCGTTTATTCCATTTTACAGTTGTACTTTGAAATAATAATTTTCGGGATAAGTTGTTGTTTCATAGTTTCCAGTTTTTTGAAACATTTGTTAATGGTTACTTCACTCACACCACATATTGTTTTGATGTCACTTTTTGAAACATCCAGATGACAATTATGTGATACAAAATACACAATGCCTGCCGCAATAGCATGTGGAATATTATCAGTAATCAAATTCTTGTCTTCTACTTTCTTGGCAATAAAATTAGATAAAACAGTCAGTTCATTGTTTATGTTCAATCTACTACAATAGCGTTCAATAAACGAGCTTGGTAATGTAATAGCTAAATCTATTTTATCTTCTGTATTGGAACTTCTTTCCATATTATGAACTATATTTACTGCCATTGTGCAACCATTTGTTGCACTCGCTTTATCTAAATGAAATATTTCAGCTATTTCATGTGCAGTTCTGGGACAGCCATTTATACGACAAGAAATATAGATAGACGCTGCTTTGATGCCATCTCTATTCAACCCTCTAAACATCTTTTGTTCAGATATGTCTTTATGAATAACCATTGCCTCATCTATGAAAATTTTTGGTATTCCAGAGTTTTGTGCCATTGTTGTAATGAACTGGAACTCGTCGTATAATGATTTTTCTTTATGAGGCATGGATTGCCATTCTAACCATTTACGTATCTTTTTCATTTCATATGAAGATTTATTGCTACACAATACTTTGCAACCGAATGATGATTGCATTAACAAAGGATTTATTGGGTTCCCGCAACGAGTAGGATCATTCGCATTTTTATCGTCTGCACCATAATATCTCCATTCTGGAGAATAATCTAATATATCTTTGTATATGATCCCGCAATTCGTGTTTGTGCAAGTAGGAAAACCATCTTCCATGATCATCAAATATGAATTACATGCATGACATAAGTTATCATCTTTAGGCGTAGAATAAACACATTCTATATTTGTTTTTTCTTCAATACCATCTAAACTATTTTTGTCCTGTTCAAAAATATTCCATAATGTTTTTTTGCTTATGGTTTTATCATCGGGACGTTTTTTCTTTGTTTTTTTATTTACATCCTTTTCAACGATTGTATGTGTTCTTTGGCATTTTTCCACTGGGGCTGTCTTGATTTTTTCTATATCTTGATGATACTTCTCTGGTATATTAATTCTGTATATTATACCTGTATTGACCATTGTTTTTGAAATTGTAAAAAAGGTATATTATTATCAATTTTTTTATGTTTATATATCAAACGAATAGTATGGAAAACTTACTTAAATCAAGTGTAGCTGGGATCGCTGCAACTGCTATGGATGGACAAACAATATTAGGTGTCAATGAAAAATTAAAACAAGCTGATGATAGTGAATGGGCGGGTGCTGCAAATGATGTTATTGATAAAATGTGTAGTTATATAAATAATGGGGCAAGTGATGATTGCGATGGTATAAATACCGGTTACGATAAACCACCTAATCATCCAAATGAAATGTTGAAAGAAGAGGGTACTAAACTTATGAAAGAATTCTATGAAAGTAACATGGACAGCTCTACTATTATGAAATTATTTTTGGAATATGAAAAAGAAGAGATAGAAACTAACCTAAAAAAAGGAGGAGGGTTGGCAGACTTATCCAAGCTTGCTGCTGGTGCGGGAAGTAGCGGATTAGACCCATCTAAATTAGCAGCTGGTGCTGGAGTTAGTGATTTTGACCCGTCTAAATTAGCGACTGGACCAGGGAGTAGCGAGTTAGACCCGTCTAAATTGGCAGCTGGACTGGGGAGTAGCAATTTAGACCCGTCTAAATTGGCAGCTGGTACGGGGATCACTTCCATATTGCCACCCAAGGATGGTATAAAAAGTACAGAATCTGATGAAATAATGAAGGTATGGCTAACTAAAGTAGGAAAACAAATTTCCTGCAGCAAGTATGTACATGACCGTATTCATAAAGTAATCAAAACTATATTTTCAAATACATTAAAAGAGTTGAATGATGATGGCATAGAGATGATTAAAAAAATATTTGATGTACCTAGAAAACAAATTTGTAGCAAAATAAATAAGGAACGTATTCTTGCGAAGAAATCTTGTGCAAATGTATTAGAACGTTTTTTAGAGTTGGAAGATGATAAACTCAGAGAAGGTTCCATCAAAGATTATGTTACCGCAGTCGGTGACATGTATCCTTATTTATTAAACGAGGAAAAATACGAAAATGGAGAGAATGCTGTTGAAATAGTTAAAAAAGACTATATTGAAAAGGTAAAAGATAAAGAATTATTGAAAAAAATTATCACTGGATTAGATATCAAAAAATACGCCGACTTTATAAATATATTAGACATGGAAGGTACAAGTAAAACTTCTGAAGGTACAAGTAAAAAAAGTGGAAGCGGCGCATCAGTGTCAGGTGGAGATTGGGGGATAATTAGTAGCATTTTGCTTACTGGAGGTAAAAAGAAGGGGAAACGTAAATTTACGAAAAAACAACGCAAACAACGTAAGAACCGTACCAGATAAATAATATATTAGAACATATTATTTATACAAACCACGACTTTCTGGTTTTAGTTTTAGTTTTTTTAGAAGTATGAGTATTTCTTTTTGTATTATTATGTGATTCTTTCTTAATAATAACTTTACTTAATAATTTGTCAAATATATCAGAATTTATACTATTCACGTCAGTTGATTTAATAAATCTACTTGAGCATCCACCAGATTGTTCTTGTTCCAGACCACAATTTTCCATTATTAGTCCGGTAGGTACAAATAAATCCTGAAATCGTTCATGGGTTGTAGCAATTTCTAAGTTATCATTTGATACTTGTTTATTTTGATTATATACAATATCGTTTAATGATGTTCCTGCGATTCTGCAATTATCGGTTGTGTTGAATACAGTTTGATTTATAGGAGATGGTTCAAAAAACATTATATTATATAATCATACTATTTTTCCTTTCATATTATTACATTAATTCTCAATTTGTTTTTTTTTGTCATAATTTCTTCGTATGTCATATGTATTTGTAATCTCACGGTTATTTTTTATATATTGAATAATATACTCAACTTGCTTCTTATCGTTAATTAATTCTCCTAAACACTTTTCAACATATGTATATGTTAAAGGTGAATACTCCTTTTTTTCATAAAACGTTAATGCTCCATCGCTAATATCAACCTTATTATTTTTCAGATTATTGTTCCAGGCGTAATCACATATGTTTTTCGTAAGATCTGATTTCATCTCTCTCATTTTTTTTGTTTTTTCATTCACAATTTTGAGTTGGCTATCTATAGTCACCCATTGTTTAATGTCATCAATTAACTCTTTCTTTGTGGTTATAGTTGTCATTGGGTATAATATATTTATTATAGAACAAAATAAACATATTATTACTTATATCACAATTGATTACTATGTATAACAATAACCTATGTCTTACTACACTGGTGCGATCACATCTAACTGATACATATCACCGACGCACAATTGCAGAGGCAATGCAAAAACAAGAGAAATGGAGGCGAAAACAGATTAAAGTGTTATATTACGACGGAAGACCAATCTTTGGCAGATATACTGAAAGTTTTAAATAAACTTCATCATATTAGTGGAACATACCATACATTCACCTTTAAGAACAGACCTCCCATTTTTAATAGTAGCTTCTTTGGGGTCTTTCATCATTCTATATTTTTTACATTTCAAGCAGTATCCCTCGTTCTTTTTCATGGTCTTTCTCTTTTTCATTGTTCTTTTCTTGTGTTTTTTACCACCAGATTGATTTGAGCTAGCGACGACAGGTGTGTTCTGATGGATAACATTGCTACCAGGTTCAGTAGTTTGCTGTCCAGGACCTCCATAAACAGCAATACCATGTTCGGATGTAGTTGTACCTCCCTTCATACATTTTCTACGCGTCTGACTTCCTCTTTTTTTAACAGGCATTATACATTACATCTAGATTTTAATTTACATACTGCATATGAACTACTCTTGTTTTATTCAATATATTCATCAACAAAAACAAATTTGCTAAAATTAATAAAAACAATATTATGCTATAAAAACAAATTACCCATATATAAATGTACAATTCGTTATAAATAGAATCGGTAATCGGTTTGAGGATATCACCCAATTCTTTCCTTGTATTTGCATTTTTCAAAAATTCAATGCAGGATTCTTTAATATTTTTCATATAAGTCGTACTATTACTATTATTACTATTTCATATAATTTATATGGTTATTGAACGATATCATTTATCTTGCGTTCTTTAGGTTTTATTCTTTTATATTGTTTTTGTAATGAACGGAATCTATAATACAGACAGTAGCTTTGCTTTTGATAAATTAAATTTAGCGAAACCACATCAAATACCTGGTGGAAGCTTTTTTATACGATTGTCCATTGACAATAACCCGTTGTATATTCAACCTCCAGTTTGTAAATTGAAACAAGGTATATTGAAGGCTGGGAAAAAATATTATTCGGATTTCATGTTCACTAATGAGAATTCAAATTTTATTGAATGGATGGAACATTTAGAAAACTATTGCCAAGCCATGTTATTTGAAAATAGGAATGACTGGTTTGAAGGAGATATGGAAATGCACGATATTGAAAACTATTTTACCAGCCCTTTGAAAATCTACAAATCGGGAAAGTATTATCTTGCACGAGTGAATATTACAACCAATTTAGGCAATCCAACATTAAAAATATATAACGAAGAAGAACAGCAAATATCAATTGAGGATGTAAATGATAAAATGAATATTATGTCTGTCTTAGAAATTAAGGGCATTAAATGTTCATCCACATGCTTTCAACTTGAAATGGATATCAAACAAATGATGACATTAAAACCGAATAATATTTTTGATAGATGTGTATTTAAATCATCTAATGCCAGTCATAGTAGCGATATAGAAAAAATATCGCTACCTCATAATGTGATTGACAATGCTAGTAATGAAATGCAGCATGATGTTACAATTGATGATGTAGATGATAATAGTGAAAGTGAAAGTGAAAGTAAGACTGAAATACTTGATAATAATTTAGTCCTTACCGTGAATACAGTTGAACCTTCTGGTGACGAAGAACCATTATTGATAACCGCAGGAACTTTAGAACAAAATAAGGTTGATAATGACATGGACAATGAGCATTCCAATGATGTATCTGAAAAAATGACAATAGATACTTCTAATAGCGTTGAAGACAATCTAGTGCTAAGTGAAGACAATGCTGTTCCGGCTGAAAATATTGTTTCAAATGAGGAAGACAAATATGACAATGAACGATCTCAAGAAAAAAATACTTTAGAGAATACTGATATGCAAGAAGTAGACCTAACTTTAGATGAAATACCAGAAAATGAATCATTTTCCATTAAAAACAAAAACAATGTTTATTATGAAATGTACAAGGAGGCGAAAAGAAAAGCTAAAGTAGCTAGAGATATGTCCCTTTCATCTTATTTAGAAGCAAAACGAATCAAGAACGTGTATATGTTGCAAGATTCTTCCGATAGCGAAGATAGTGATTATGAAAATATAGATAGTTCTGATGAATAAAGATAATGCCAAAACAATATATTTAGATAGTTTTTATTTGAAAGAAGGTTGTATATTTTAGCAAAATAATCAATTATCATAAATAAATTTATCAACCGTTAGTATATAAACGAAATGTTTGCAAAATTAACTCGTGGTATTTTTAGCGGAATGAAAAAGTTTTTAACAATGGAGCGTCTCGTCGTTCTTATTGTTTTTTTAATCCTAATGTGGGCACTTGTAATGTATGCCAATAATAAAACTCTTGTCGTTGATAAGATGGAGGGAGGTGTTGATGAAAATGGCGAAAAGGTAGAAGAGAAAAAAGTTACCGAACCTGAGGCAAGCCAGCCTACTGCCAATGCTGGATACTCCGTAAAGGAAGTAGCTAACCCCAAGGATCTTTTACCTAACGATGAGAATAGTCAATGGTCTGCTCTCAATCCCAATACCGCCAATAAGGGCGATATGGTAATGCCGGATCTTCTTAAAGCTGGACAACACGTTGGTGTAGATACAGTTGGACAATCCTTACGCAACGCAAACTTACAGCTTCGTTCTGACCCGGTCATTGCTAAGTCTGACATTGGTCCTTGGAACCAGAGTACCATTGAGGGCGATTATGGACGCGTCCCCCTTGAGCTCGGTCATTAATTAAAATGAATAGATTTATAATGAGCATAGGTTCATTATAAACAGTGTTATTTAGTTTTTGAATGATAAAAACTGAGTATTATATATAGTAAAAATGAAAAATATAGATATTTTAGGCTACATTCTTTTGATCGTTATTTTAGGAATATGTGGGTATGTATATTTTGAAAAATGGGGCGAGTTTCAACTGAAATGCATTGTATCAAATGAAGACGGCAATAAATATTGTGTAAGAGAGAGATCCCGCATTCAAGAAGCAGCTGATTTATTAGCGAAAGTTACAAATAAATGCAAAGATCTGGTAGATTATGTAGGTGAGAAACATTCTTCCATGGATAATGTTAAACGATTGGTTGAAGGGTTTAATCCTAAAAAAATAATGGAAACTTTACCAACCAGCCAATTTACAGCCTATAGCGAGAACAAGGGGGAAAAAATAGCATTTTGTTTGAATCGCAAAAAAGGAGAAAACGATAACTTGATTGACGAAAGTACTCTTACATTTGTTGCGATTCATGAATTATCGCATGTAATGACCAAATCAATCGGACATAAGAGTGAGTTTTGGCAAAATTTCAAATTCTTGTTGGAAAATGCAAAAGAAGCTGGCATCCATAATCCAGTAGATTATAAAAAAGAGCCTCGTGAGTATTGTGGAATGAAAATACACGACAATCCTTATTATGACGCTTAATCACGTTTATGATTTATAATTCATATATATAATTTGTATATACATATGAATACTGTGTTAGTTACTGGAGGTTCAGGACTTATCGGCAATGCAATTAGAGAAATTTCCGGGTTGTATCCAGCATATCGTTTTATATTTTCGTCTAGTAAAGAATGTGACCTAAAAAACTATGATAAAACATATAAATATATCAACAGCATCAAACCAGATTATGTTATTCATTTGGCTGCCAATGTAGGTGGATTATATAAAAATTTGGTTCAAAAAGTACAAATGTTTGAGGATAATATTGCAATAAATAATAATGTTCTCAAGTCCTGTCATCAAAACAATGTACAAAAAGTGATTTGCTGTCTAAGTACTTGCATTTTTCCAGATAATACACAATATCCTATATCCGAACATATGCTTCATTCGGGAGAACCTCATCCGTCCAATTATACATACGCTTATTCTAAACGAATGTTAGAAGTTTTGTGTCGTGCATATAATGAACAATACAATAGAAATTATTTATGTATCATTCCTACGAATATTTACGGACCGCATGATAATTTCCATTTACAAGATTCACATGTTATTCCTGGACTGATACATAAATGTTACCTTGCAAAACAATCGGGCGAACCATTCACAATCTTAGGTACTGGCAAACCAATGCGTCAATTTATTTATTCGCTTGATCTTGCAAAACTAATTATCAGATGTTTAGTTGAATACAATGACACAGATCCTATTATATTATCGGTGTCCCCTAACGATGAAGTATCTATAAAAGAAGTAGCATTATTAATCGCAAATATATTTGATCATAATAATATAGTATTTGATGACTCTTATGCAGATGGACAATATAAAAAGACCGCCGACAATTCCAAATTAATGAATTATTTTACTAACGTTCAATTTACATCTTTGACCGATGGTTTGAAAGAAACGGTGGAGTGGTTCGAAAAAAATTATGCATATGCACGTAGATAAAATACGTTTATGAGTACTATAAAATATACACATAAACTTATATATGAAATGTGCCAGATTTGCATAAATGAACCAGGCAGCCATTCATTTGAGTACATTGGATTAGTTGAAGACAAAAAAGTGTTTTATACTTGTCCAGCAAAGGCAACGAAATATTGGGACACAGAAGGTATTTTAAATCATTATGATGAAATATTGAAAAGCAATGGCGACCATCCTTGGATATGGTTATTTGACGGAGAAGGATTTGGACTAAATCATTCTATGCAGATTGCTACCGCACTCGGCATACTTAAATTACTTAAAGAAAAATATGGGAAATATTTACTTGAAATACGCATTGTAAAACCAACCATATATATTAAAAGTTTTTATAGATTAATATATCCATTTTTGGATCAAAATATCATCGATATTGTCAAATGGTACAAGGAATAATTAGTACAATGCCAGTAGAAAGTAAATTATTTTTTAACAAAGAGATTGAAGACAATATTATATTAGCACCTTATTATTTAGGATAAGGTGCTACACTTGAACCGCCAGAGCTTGCTTTGCAAAGTACAATTATTGCAATAAACATGAAAAATATCCCGCCCGCGATAATATCAGCCATTGTGTATGATTATTATTCTGCATGTATGCAAAATCTATTATTTCAATTTTTATAGCCTTCTTATTTTCAGATTGCTGAAAAAAATATTATAATATTATTTTTTGGAAGTTTTTCTCCTTGTACGACGGGTAGATTTCTTTCTACGAGTCTTCTTGCCACCCAATTGCCTGTAATGATGATTTTCAGACGTTACTTCATATTGTATGTCGTTATGAAAGAATGTATCACCTTTCTTGGTGTCTCTAAGTTTTCTCATGAACTCGGCACTGAGTGTGGTCACTTTTTGTGAATGTGTGCCGCCTTTCTTGAGGGAACGTCTAGTTTTTTTAGAGCCAACCATTACTATATATTCTAAAGATATTTTTTATCTGTTCAATCATTATTTATGACACATGTAACTCATATATCTTAAGTGTCACACAGATTAATATTTGATTCTATTGTGTTATATTTACCCAATTGTATTATATTATCACATTTCAGGATATGATTTGTAAAAATAGAACACAGGTAGTACGAGTTAAAATATCTTTTTTCTTGTTCTTCATCTGTATTCACAATGTAAGATATTATATTATCACTTTCTACAAAATATGTATCTAAGTAAGAGCCATCTGGATAAACTGTATCGGTATAGCCAATAAACATTTTTGATTTTGGGAAATAATTAAATAAATTCGTGTCTGGGAAATATCCGCTCACTATGAGTGCGTCACTTTCTAACATATGGTTTTGCAATTCTAAATGCATATTCTTTTCTACATTGGTTGATACATAATATTTCAACTTTTGTTTGGTATGTTTATGTTTAAAATAATAAAGACACGGATTTATGTCTGGATATTTACTTAAGCAGTCTTTTTGCTCATTCTCGGGTAGGATTCTCTTATGGTAATTTTTATCTATTATAGTTTTTTTTTTTAGTATAAATCCTAGACTTTCACATTTTTGTAATAACTCATCTATAAAATCATGTTTGTACGATGCCTCAGTAAAAGGGTTATTGTCATTTTCACTCCTGGGTTGTGTATCAACAAATATAAATTCTTTTACATTAGAAAGACTGTTGTTTGTTGCAGGTTCTATATGTGCCCATGGACCGATATATAATGGCTTATTAACACATGATAAATCTCTTTCAACTTCAATGCTGGTTGAATATGGCCACATGTTGCTTATATTATGTCGTTATTTAATATAAACAAAGCAATAAGTAAGGAATCAATTTTTATTAATATCAAATATTATATCAAATACAAAATACTTACATATAGTATAAGTAATAATATTATTTTATGGAAGACATTCAAAAAATTATTTCATTGGATAAAGATGGGAAACCTGAAAAAGTTTTCATTTTTAACTCTATTGATAAGAACATTGACATAAGTTCATCTGTATTTAGTGATAGTGAGAAACTGTATTTAGATAAATATAAACCGGATATTGTGAATACATCACAACATATACATAAAGACGACAGTATTCGTACAATCAAACGGAAATTCATTAAAGAGGTTGGATATAACAATATTTCATACGAAGAATTGTATATTTTTGGCAAAAAAAAAATGAAATTTCAATTCCCAGTGGAATTTGAACATTTACAAGCGTCAAAATCGGGTGTTACAAAGATCGCATTGGGACAATTAATAATGAATCTACAAATAACTGATGAGGATGGAATCAAGAACTTACATAACATGAACAAAGATCTATATTCATATAAAGATATAGAAAATGAATTAAAATTAGATCAACGCACAGTTGATTGCAATATATCCGTCGGACATAAATTCGCAGCTTATAACGATTATTTATTTTCGGGCAATCCCTATAATAACTTACCTACGACTGAACCTATATTTAAAATGGATATTGAAAATATGTTATTTACATTTGAAAACCATCTATTATTAAGTTATGGTGAAATAGAGGATAATACTTTGTACATGTGCTCGGCAACAAACGTGTTGACCCATTTCAATTCAAAAAATATTGACAATAAAAGAATGATTCAGATCTATTTTCCATTATTAAGTAAAAAAGACATACACTCTTTGAATGAATTACAGGAAAGCAAAATAACGCTTTTAACTGAAACCAAAAAAATGTTTGAAAAAATATCAGATGACAGAATTGACGCACTTTATGAGATTCATACTATTGACAATGATAATATGCGAATACCGTACGTAGAAAAAGGCATTAAAACGTTTTCATTGATACTTCACCCAAAATCTAAAACACTAATTCCGTTGGAAAATATTTTTAAACAAATTCACACAGACGAAACACTTCCTTTCATGAAATTCAAACCGGGTTTCAAAAAAGAAGAATTATATAGACTGTACTCAGTTGGTGTGTCAAACAATGGTAAAAAAATACCATATTTATCAAAAAGTCAAATTAATATGTTCTCTAAGAAAATTCCCGGGGCACATAAACATATTTCATTTTGTATAGTAAAAGAATTCATGGATGAAGACATATTTATTTTTTGTAGCATCAATAATAATGGTGATATAACTATAGATATTTCTTTGTCGGTTCCGGTTACTATTCAGTCTATTGAAAAAATGTCTATTGAAACATTAAATTCTTTAATTGCAAAAATAAATCCTTTTTTGACTTTGAATAAACGGTTTAATGAAGTGTTGAGTTTCAATAACCAGTTTATAGAGTTTAATAAAATAGATTATATAACATCTATACAGGTTTCTGAAAACATAAAGACGCGAGATTTTACTATGTTCACCAGTGCATTTAATATTATAGAAATGAAGAACAATGATGCATCTTTAAGATACAAGCGTGTTGAAAATTATAAAGAGATGAATGAGATAAATTCAATGATAAATAAAATGTACAAGCAAAATACAAATATCAACTCCATTGTTAATTTAATTTCTGTTAATTTTTCCCTTTCAGAGGAAGACGCGAGGATGCATATTACAAATTATCTAAATGAATATACCTTATTAAACGGCAATTATGTGAATAAAAATATAGATGTTGCAGATAATCCGGGATTTCCAACATTAGTTCATTATGATGACATTCAAAATAAATTGTCTATTAGCGTAAATGATGTTGATTCTATCCATTATATTCCTATTTTGAATATTTATATAGATGCATTAGTCAAATCTACTATTTTTAGTGAGCGTTTGAATATTAATAACCATCTGCTTGAGATACTAAAGAAATCCGTTTCAAAAAATAAACAGGACATTGAAACTGAAAATGTTGTTGCAGTAGAAACCGATGAAACTAAATCATATAGACCAAACGTTACTGGCATTATACAAGAATTAAGAGAGGATGCTGACGAAGAAGACGGTATATTTTTTGATGAGGATGAGGATGAGTTTGAGGATGAGGGTGAGGATGAGGGTGAGGATGAGGCTCAGGATGAAGATGAGGATGAAGCTGATGCTAAGGATGAAGCGGAAGATGAGGATGAGGATGAGGATGATAACGAAAGTATAGATTTATTTACGGGTGGAGCAAAAAAAGAAAAATCCAGTGGTACTTTTTTTTATAATAAACTAAAAAAATTGGAACCTGCTTTATTTAAAGAAGATTCTGATGGAGAATATGCTAGAATATGCCCAGCTCAGTCTAATCGGCAGCCTGTCATTTTAACAGAAGAAGAAAAACAACTCATTGATCAAGATCCTGAAGCAAAATCTGCATACGGGATTGCAATTAAATATGGAACAAACCCAAATAAACCACATTGGTATATGTGTCCGCGTTATTGGTGTTTAAAAACAAATAAACCGATGACTGAAGAACAAGTAAAAAATGGCGAATGTGGCGGTAAGATCATACCACAACGCGAAAGAACAAAAGCTCCACCTGGACATTATATATACGAATTTACTGATGATAGACAACATACTGATAGTGAAGGCAATTATACACATTATAATCCAGGATTTTTAGACAAATCAAAGTCAGCTGACAACATTGGAATACCATGTTGCTTTAGAAATCCATTTAGTACAAAACAAAATACAAGAAGAGAAGAGTTAGGAATTAACGAAGAAGATATACATTATGGGAATAAGGATTTTATTACAGGCGAAAAAAGTGACAAAACTACTATTTCTAGAAACTATTTGAATGTACTCAGCATTGAACGCACGCCTGTACAACAACATAGATGGGGTTTTTTACCAATATCTGTAGAATTGTTTTTACATACTAATAACAGCGCTTCTACTGATAAATCTAACTCTACCTATATACGCAAAGGTGAAACACCTCTATTGCGTTATGGTGTAGAAAAATCAAGCAAACAATCTTTTATTGCATGCATCGCTGATATATACACTTTTCACCACGACATAAATGTTCCCTCTATTAAAGAAATGCGGGAAATAATTTCTCAAAACATATCCTTAGATTTATACTTGAAAGCACATAACGGTTCATTAGTGTCTTTATTCCAACCGAAGCGAATTAATATTACGGACATTGATGTTGAAAAATACAGAAATACATTGTTTTATAAAAGCATTGACTTGAGCAACCAATCACAAAATAACTTTTTGAAATTTACAATTTCTTCATACGAAAAGTTTTTAGAATTTTTGAAGGACGACGATTCAATCATTGATCACACTATTTTATGGGATATAATAAGTTCGCCATCAAAAGGTTTATTTGAAAAAGGCATTAATATAGTCATCATGGAAATAGAAGACAACGATATCCGTGATAATATTTCATTAATTTGCCCTACGAATTCTTATTCTGACACGTTGTATGATTCCAATAAAGGAACAATCTTATTATTAAAACATGGCTACTTTTATGAACCAATTTATATATATGGAAATACTAGAAACGAAAAAGCTTCTAATAAATTAAATGCAATCAAAATATTTTACAACGAAAATACACCTCCTAACTTAACATCAGTTATGAAAAATATAGAAAACTCTATCTCAAATTATTGCAAACCCGCGGATAAACCGAAAACATATATTTATAAGAATAATATATCTGCGATACAAATCAAGGAATTATTAGACTCTATCAATGTTATTATTCATAAACAGGTTCTTAATTATAGAGGAAAAATAATCGGTTTTATGGTATCGGATACACAAGAGAGTACAAAACATTTATATTTGCCTACGGCACCTTCAAGCAAATTAGATTCCCTAGATGCAATATATGCAGATGAGATTGAATGGTTGGATTATTCCACAACATTAACTATGCTTAATTCCATTTATACCAAATCCAATCAACAAATATTCTGCAAACCTCTTGTGAAAGTGGAAGAAGACGGATTGATTGTTGGGTTCATTACTGAAACAAACCAGTTTATATCCATCAATAAACCGGAACAAAATTTACGGGAGGACGGGTTGAAAACAATAGAAACAATTGGGTATGGAAATTATTATAATGCTGACAATATTATTACTACTACTTACGAAGTAGATGAAATTAGAAGACAAACTGTGCGCAATATTAAACTTGAAACGAAATTTTACAGACAATTCCGTGAGAAATTACGGGATGAAATCTCCAATTTAATGAACCAAGAATATGTTACACAACTGGAAGTATTGTCCAATACAAACCAATACGTATATTCAATAAAGCTAGAAAAAGCACTACAACTCATAAAAGCAATTCTTGGGGATTCTGTTAATTTTGTTGAAGTATCTGAAGATATCTTAAACAATCTAGATGAAAATAACGACATTGATTGGGAAAATAAAAATGGGCTATGTTTAATGAAAGATAATGAATTATGCATCCCAAGTGCAAATCTTATTACTAACGAGGATAATGAACAGTTATATTATTACCGCATAAGTGATGAATTAATACGTTATTCCCGTGTAAGACGATACATCTTAGATTCTTCTTATTTAAAACTAGAAAATTTAAATTATGATCTGAAACCAAATGAACTGCTGTTATTAAACACCCACGTTACTGGTAATTACTTTGATGACATTTCATATAAATTAAATAATACATATATAGAAAATATACCATATGAACTTGCACAGCCAATGAACAATAAATTATTTGCTAAACGAATCTCATTAGAACAACAGAATGATGATATTGACATTAGTTCATGGGAAAATTTTGATAAAGAATGCATATCAAAAACTGTAAAAATAAATAAGAAAGATAATTGGAACAAATTATTTTCCAATGAATATGAGGAGATCATTTTGAAAAATACACCTTTATGTAGCTATTATATTATAGCTTATGTATTAAAACTTCATGCAAATATTGAAGAGAATATTCATGGAATCAAAAAAATCTTATATAAAGCTTACGATGAATTAATGAAATTGCAGACGTTGCAGCCCAGTATCCACACAATATTGGCAAAGCAATTCAAAAAAAACTTTATTGAAAAGATACGAAAAAATCAACTCTCATTTGAAACAATGATTATGAACGATAACTATATCATTACACAACTAGATTTGTGGGTTATATGTCATCATTTAAATTTACCAGTAGTTCTTTTCTCAAAAGTACCTTATAGTACGATGAAATTACAAACAACTTATATAATATTGGGCGGAAATACAGAGACAGATGATTATATATTTATACGATCTAACCCATATAAGATGTCTGACGATTATGCTCCTAATTTTAGTATCGTAAAACCTACTATTAAAATACGTGATATAAAAGACATTATTATGTTAAAAACAAATCTACCAGACCACTTGCTAGGATATAAACTAAACCTAAAAATAAAAAACTGAATGCATTGAATATGAACTTCACTGTCATATCGTTTTTTGTATGAACACGAGTTTTAATTGATTATATTACAAATAATATAATAAATTTTCCGGATTGCCTGATTTGAACAGGCGACCTATCGATAACTTCTATGTGAGAACCACTACAGTCGATTGCTCTGCCAACTGAGCTAAACCCGGGGGTGCGTGTAATCCTACACAATATATATTGTGTCGTTCTTTTAT
>JGI20154J14316_10000588_pt1 | contig 32943 bp, 38 predicted proteins | sample COG_04_FD_14316 | JGI IMG/M metagenome (IMG submission 14316)
CTATGAAAGAACATGAGTATTGGGGAGAAATTAAAGGTTGGGGTGATAAAAGAGTTTACAAAAATATCGCACTTATTAATAAATTAAATTGTTATTTCCCAAACTTCCAGGGGAAGTCTGGGTTTAAAGGAACTACTAAAAAAGAACTAGTAGAATTTCTGGATAATTTTAGAATTGATTATCATATTAATAATGATCTTCTTCTTCCTGTTTCTGATGATGATGAAGAAGAAAATGAATTTAAAGAAACAATGATATGTGGAAATTGTTGTTATACCGGTAAATTAAAAGAAGAAAATGTTATAATGCCATGTATTAATTGCGCTGAAGAAAATAATTGGATGTTTAAAGGAAAACCTTGTCTTGGTGGTTTTCCTGGTGCAGATTCAGAAGGTAATATGATAGATGATATAGAGATTACACCTGAAGATCTTGCTGCTTTAACTTATAATCAAGTAAGGTATTTTAAGGATGGTATATTTTCAACAGATGAAGAAAAAATGTTACATTTACCTCCCCATGTAGTTAAGGTTTATAAAGGACTTTATCTTTAATGCTGTTCATCTTCATGATGTTCATCATCTCCTTTTTCAGAATCAGTATCAGATTCAGATTCATCCCAAAAACTAACACCTAAGTTGTGAGCAATTATTCTTGTTTTTTCATAAATTTTTTTTTTATCAATAATTTCTTTATGACCAATTTCTTCTAAAATTTTATTAATTCTTTTTACTAAAATTAAATGTGATAAATCAGTTCTAGGAGACCATGTTTGATTTTCTTCACCAAATATAGTTCTTTCACATTCTTCAACTATTCTTATTATTCTTTTTGATTTAGGACAAGTGGGCCATGACATTTATTATATATTATATAAAATAGTATAAATTTAAAAATTAATTATGAATCATAATTTGGTAATATTTTTGATATTTTTAGTTCAGAAGAACCACCTCTTCCATTTTTATCATTTTTCATTGTTTTAGTATCAATTGTCCAATAAATTTTTTTAGTTGTTTTATCTTTACATAATAATAATAATATATATTCACCATTTCCAGGAGGATCTATTGTATAATCTTTATTAATATTCATTAGTTCAGTTAATAAACTAGACATTAATCTTCCATGACTAAATATTGCAATATGAGTTTCATTTCTTTCTTTAAGAAAATCTAATATTTTTTTGGATCTTTTACGTAATACCATAATAACATCTCTAAAATCTTTTCTTATTTCTAAACCAGATTTTGGTCCTTTATGATTTTTTATAAGAGAAAAATCAACATTTGTAAACATTTGTTCGGTATTTTTTATTGAATCACGATGATTACATTTGTGATGATTATTTACTTCTCTTAAATTTTCATATGATAGAATTTTTGAATTTATTTTATTTGCTTCAACTGCAATAGTTGCTGTTTGTAATGTTCTTTTTAATGGAGAAACAAAAACAATTTTAGATTTAGAATTTTTCAACCAATTTAAGTCAATAGATTCAGCATCTTTTTTACCATTATCTGTTAATAATGAATCTTTAATAAAACTTTTACTGGCATGTTTTCCATTAGGTAATATTTTACCCTTAGGATCTTCTAAATTATGTTCTGCTTGACCATGTCTATATATTCTTACTTGTTTTAGTATTTGACAACCATAATCATTAAGATTTTGCTTTTTATAATTTTTTTTAGTTTTACTATTAGACATATTGTATATTATATATTATATAATAATCATAACTGAAATAATTTATAAAATATAAGAACAAAATTATTTTAAGCAATCATTTCTGCCTTAATTGTAGGATAATGATTATAATTTTCTAATTTAAATATATTTTCATCAATATCATTAATATCTGTAATTGGTTTTGTTAATGATAATTTAGGAAAATCATTAGGAATTCTAAATGTTTGTTCGCCTATAGCATCTATGTGATTCATATAAATATGAGCATCACCTAATACATGATGAAAATATCTTGGTGTATATCCAGTAATAGAACCAATAATATGCATTAATAAAGAATAACTTGCAATATTAAATGGTACTCCTAAAAACATATCGCCTGATCTCTGATACATTTGGGCATCAAGAAACTCTTTATCAATAGAAAATTGTATCATTACGTGACATGGTGGTAGTGCCATTTTATCCAAATCGATAGGATTCCATGCTGATAAGATTATTCTTCTACTAGTTGGATCATTTTTAATTAAATCAATTACGTTTTGAAGTTGATCGATTCCTAATTTATTATAAGAACAATCTTTATTAATATATTCTGCACCGAAATGCCTCCATTGAAAACCATATACAGGTCCTAAATCATTTTCTTCATATTTTAAACCTCTTGATTCAAGAAACTCTTTAGAAGCATTTTGATCCCAAATATGAACATTTTTTTCATTAAGTTCTGTATTTGATGTTGATCCTTTAACAAACCATAAAAGTTCTTTAAGAATAGTTTTAAATGGCATTCTTTTAGTAGTTAAAAGAGGAAAACCTTTTCTAAGATCAAATATCATTTTTTCACCAAATTGAGAAATAACTTTTGAATTTCTTGAATCTTTAATATTATTTTTATAAAGAATATTTTTCATTAGATTTAAATATTGATTTTCATCATGATTAATATATTTTTCATTCTGATATAAATTATAATGAACACCATGAAGAGTTTCTTTTGAATTAATTATTTTAATTTCATGGTTATCACAATACATTTTATTAATTAATTTAAACATATTAAATGTTTGAATGCTAAAATTTATTCCAGAATAATTATCTTCCAAATTATTAGAATAATGTAATTGTTTCATACAACTATGGTTAATATGTGTTTCATATATTTTATTAATAAATCCTAAATAATTATCAAAAACATGATTATATAGTTGAGATCCACCAATAATAAATTTTTCTCCTAATAAATTGCCATTATTTTCTTCTTGTTTTAAATATTCATAACAGAAATTAAAATCATTAAATACTTTGATATTTTCATCTTCAAACTTCATTTCATTAAAATGATTTTTAGAAATTATTATATTAATTCTATCTGATAATGGTTTATATTTATCAGGAATAGACATCCATGTTTTATATCCCATAATTACAACATTTTTACTACCTTTAATATATTCTTGTGAAGTAATTTTTTTAAAATATTTCATATCTTCAGGGATGTTATATAATAAATCTCCATTAAATCCAATATGATTATTAATATTTTTACAATATATTAAGTTAAGTTTCATATTATCTATAATACTATTTTAAAAAAAAACTTTAAATATTATATTTTATAATATATATATGCCAAGGAAATATTGTCCACCTAATACATTCTGTTTTGATGAAGATAATATTTTTAATTTATTATTGATATTTTTAATTGTAGGGTTTGTATTATATTATTTATATAATCGTACAAATATACCTGAGAAAAAAGAAGATATAAGAGAAAAAGAAAATATTATTATAAATGTTGATACTGATTCAAGAGATTTATTAGAAGAACCTGGGAGAAAATATTTTAATAAAGGTGCCCCAATAAATATTAGAACAAGAGGTGAACCACCAAATTATGATCAAGTAGGGTTTTTAACTTCTGTATCAGATCCAAATAACATTAAACCATTGTTTGGTAGACAAACATATCGTGGATCTTCATTATGGAATTATTATACAGCATTAGATTCTCACTTATCAACAAAGATTCCTATACAAAAGAATAGAAATTGTATAGATACTCATGGTTGTTCTGAAATTAATAATGGTGATACTATAAATATATCTGGATCTTCAGATGATTATAAAGTAGAATTATATCCTTATAATGAATTAAGATATATTCCTTATTAATTAGTTTTTTTTTCATTATCTTCATCTGATGATTCTAAATTTAATTCTTCATAACTTTCATCACTATCTTCTTCTACTTCATCATCATCATCATCGCTTGTAATCATACCATTTATTTTCATTGTTGTATAATGAATAGTTTTACATGTATAAATCGTATGATTTAAAAATCTATTAAAATTAATATTAAAATTTATCCAAAATAAATTACATTTATTATTTCTAAATTTTTCAATATTATAATCATATAATTCATCAATTTTATTAAGACTATCACTAAAATACTTAGATTTTTGAATAATTAAATTTAAAAATTCATTTTCATAAATATTTGTTAAACTAATATTAATCTTTTCAAGAATTTTTCTTTTTTCAGATAGTGTTTTACAATTACTATGTAATGCTAATAGTAATGTATTTATTATAGTATACTCTATATTAGGAGAATTTACATCATGAAAATTATCTGTATCATCAATCAATTTATTGTCAATTACTTTATATTTATTATTTTCTTCTATTAAACAAAGAAAATTAAGATTATCATTATTAATACTATCTAAACTCATTTATACAATTAGATAATATTTATTTTTTAAATATTTTATTCATTATTAAAAAGTATGATTAATTATCTTTTAAGAAGAGGTTCGAGAATAAATGTTACCGATAAATAAAACAATACTCCAAAAACAAGGGCATGAACAAATAAAAGCATATTACTGTTCAATCTAATATCTACACCAACAGATTTACCGACTCTTTGAGTGATTCTGTCGACTAAAGAAAAAACAGTAGGACTTGCAAGAATAAAGAACAGAACAGATCCAACAATAGACATCTGAACCATTGACTGATTCAAAAAAATATTAACTTTAGATGAAACATTTTTAGCCATATCCATTTTTTTATAATATAGTTTAGAAAAAAAATATAATTTAATTAATTAAAAAATTATTATTAATAAATAAATTTTCATAATAAATATAATTATTTTTTTCTAAAATTTCTTTCATTGATGAAAAATTTTTATCAGTTTCATATAAAATTATATCAAAATTAATTTCCTTAAAAATTGTCCAAATTTCAGTTTTATAATTAAATAATAATATATTGAAATCTTTATTAAATTCTTTAATATTCTTTAAAATAACTTTTTCTTTTTCTTTCTTATCAATTAAAATATTTTCTTTTTCATGATCTTTAAAATTATCAATGACTTTTGAATTTAATCCTAATAAATTTAATTTATTATCTTTAAAAAATTTTTTTAACTTAAATTGAATATTATTTTCTTTAATCTTAATTGAATTAAATATTTCTGGATAATCAAAAGTTTTACCATCTATTTTTACTTCTTTATAATTATAATTATTAACATTATGAGGACTTATTAATTTAATACAATCATAATAATTTTCCATTTTTCTATCATTACCATTATTATAATGGAATGCATCACCTTCATTAATTATATCTTCCCATTTAAATCCACTTCTTTTCCAAAATTCTCTAGTATGTAATAATGTTCCTTCAAATGCCCTTAACATATTTTCTGTTTTGTAAATTTTATCATTAAATCCACATAACATTGAATCGCAAAAAATACATTCTAATCTACTTCTTTGTAAAAATTTTAATTTTCTTTTCAATACTTTAGGATTATAATAACAATCTATATCTAAATGTAAGATATAATCATGAGAAGATAATCCTGTCCCATAATCTCTTTTAAATCCATTCGGTAATGTACTTGTTTTAAAAAAATAATTTCTTGTATTCATATCTTCCCGTTTCATTTCTGGTTTATCTACTTGATCCATAGGATTGTTTGATTGTTGAGGTTCATCTTTAAATGTAATTTTTTCTAAATATGATTTAGGATCATCCATATGAAAATATAATAAATTTTCCTCAAGAGGAAATAGATCAATATTAGATTCATTCGAATCATCAATAATAATCCATTCTAATTTTTCTTGCGGATAATCAATAGAATTATAAATATTCTTAAATAATTCTATAAATTCGGGATATTCATTCATTAAAACTATAATTGAAACATTTGGTTCATTATCTATTATTTTTCCTTCTGATTTAATAATTTCTTTAGATTCTTCCATATTTCTTAAATAAATGAAATTATTTTTATATATTTTACTTAAACTTTAATTTTACTGTGTCCGGATTTTGTTAAATATACCGGATTAATTTCATCTGGACAATTTACTAAATTTTCTCTTAAATAACAAACAAATGTTAATCTAGTATATAATTTCTCAATACCAATTGTTCCTACTTCAATATTATCATGATATGCTTTAGGGATAGATTCATTATATTTTTTATCTTCATCAGTTTCATATATTTCTGTATTACTATGCCATTGATGAACGTCCATTGCTAAAAAATCATTATTTCTTACATCTACAGCAACTCCAAATTGTGGTAGAATAGTATAACCTCCATGATATTTTCCTCTTTCTATGACTGTTAAATTACCAAATCCTTTTGAATAATCACCAGCATCTTTATGTAATGCTGTTCTAAAATTACGATTCATTGTAACTGTAGAAAAACAAGTTTTTGGGATCTTTAAATGTGGTTTTAAATTCGCTCTTTCTAATTGATTACAATGGCATTGTGGTATTAATTTTTTATATAATGAATCTATTTTCTGAATAAACGGAATTCCTTCATTATATTTTTCAAAATTTGTTCTTGTAAAATGAGTTAATCTACAAGGTAAATCAGAATTCATATTTTTCATATCTGCATAAAATCCTATAGGAGTTGAAAATACTTGATTATTTACTCTCATTTTAGAAGGTGTTCCATCAGGTTTTAAATAACTTGTAGACCATTTATTTGTTTTATGTAATTTTCTTTTTTTCCAATAAATATTTTCAGGATCAACTGGACCAGCACTGGCACCTCTCCCTCTACTTGGTTTTGCTAAATCTTTATAAGAATTCCATCCTAATTTAATTTCATTATCTGTTAGACATTTCTTTCTAAATTTTAATAATAATTTTTCTTGACCATTTTCATCTTTATAATAAACATCAATATTGTTTTGGATTAAAGGATATTTCATAAATGATTCATCTATAAATGTACCTTTTAAAGGTTTCATTTCTTCATCAGATAAAACTTTTTCAACAATTAATTTTTTTATTCTTGGCATTTATTTTAAATTGAGATAAAAATTTTAATAATATTCTTTAAAAAAAAATCTATGTAAATAAATATGGGGGAATTTTTTCAAGTAATAAACAAGATAAATTATTATCAGAAGATGGATTGGGATCATCTGAAAATTTATCTAATTTAAATAAATGTAAGAATGAATTAAAAGAATGTGAGAAGAAGAAGTTAAGAACAGAATCAGCAGAATCAGCAGAATTTGAAAAATTAAATAATGACTTTAATAGAGAAAATACCGAACTAGAACAGTACCGCCTTAACTCCACGGCATCGGATAGACCACCTCGTATATGGCAGCATGATTTTGGGACGCTTCCTGGTCAAAGAGGAGGAAAACGTAAATCTAAAAAAAGATCTAGGAGAAAAAAACAAAAAACTAAAAAAAGATCTAAAAGATCTAAAAGAAATAAATCTAAAAAAAGATAATTTAATAATATTCTTTATAAACAAAATAAATTATTAAAATAATTATTATAATGATTAATATTGTATTCCAATTAAGTTGTTTATTTTTCATAGAAAACATATCTTTATAAATTTGTCTAACTTCTTCATAAGAGTAAACTCTTTTACCATTTTTTTTATTTACTTCATTGTGAATATCAATTAACCAATTAATTAATGTATCTTTTTTTTTTAATGCTTCATCTAATGGATATATTTTAAGATTATTCGAATAATGTTGAGCGCATCTTGCACACGGAAGAGTATATACTAAATTTTCGAATAATTCTTTATGTTTTATTTTTTGCTCTTGTGTAGGATTAATAGGATAATTAAATGTGATAGTATGAAGAAATAACCAACCACTAGGTCCCCATATTTCTGGATGCATATATTATTAATTATACATTTTATTTAAAAAGATTTTAACAATTAGAGTATGGAAAAATATTGTAATAATTGCGGTAATTTTGGTCATTATTATAGAGATTGTAGATATCCTATTTTAAGTTATGGAATAATTCTTTATGATGATACTGATAAAAATGATATTAAGATAGTTTTAATAGAAAGGAAGAATTCTATATCTTATATTGAATTTTTAAGAGGTAAATATAATATTAATTCTAGATCATATATTCATTTATTATTTAGTAGAATGAGTATTAATGAAAAAAAAATATTATTAGAAAATGATTTTGATACTCTTTGGAATAATCTTTGGGTAAATTTTGATACTATTAACCAAAGAATTAAAAGAGAATATACTCAAAGTAAAATTAATTTTAATATCTTAAAAAAAGATTTCTTAGAATTTATAAAATTATATGATAATAATTATAAAGAAAATGAATGGGAAATACCAAAAGGTAGAAGAAGTAATAGAGAACAAAATAAAGATTGTGCTATAAGAGAATTTCAGGAAGAAACTAATATATCTCAAGATATGTATAAAATTATTCATAATATAGTTCCATTATCAGAAGAATATAGTGGAATTAATAATGTTAATTATAAACATATTTATTATATAGCAAAAGTAAATAATTATATAGATCTTAAAATAGATCCAAAAAATAAAAATCAAGTTTTAGAAGTTAATAGTATTAAATGGGTTAATAAAAAAGAATGCTTAGAAAAGATTAGAAATTATAGTTATTCTAAAATTAATGTGATTAATAAATTCTTTGATTTTATTGAAAATATTGATACGGATAATATTAAAAATATATAATAATATAATATATAAATGTCAGCAACTTTATATAAAGCATATTCAGATACGAAAATTGATTATTTAAATGATGAATCAAAAGAAAATTTTGACAAACTTAAAAGTATTAAAAGACAAATAGATGAAATATCAGATTCTAATGATATAGATCCTAATTATAATTCATATCCTGATTATAATAATACTAATTTTATCAAAATGATAACTGATAAACAAGAATTTAATTATAATCGTAATGAATTTAATTTAAATACAAATCCTTGTGGAGATCTTTCTAAAAAATCTGATAAGAAAGATTTTGATTTTGAATTAGGTAATCATCAAATATTTTTAAAAAACTTTATGAATAATAAAACTCCTTATAAAGGATTATTATTATATCACGGTGTAGGAACTGGTAAAACATGTTCTGCAGTAACTATTGCTGAAAATTTTAAAGATATTTATGGAAGAAAAGGTGATAAAGGTGATATTGATAAGAGAATAATTGTTTTAGTCCCTAATCAGAATGTTGAAGAAGGATGGAGAAGAAATATTTTTGATATAACAAAAGGAGTATATCAATGTACTGGAAATACATATGTTGAAGAATTTAATGAAAAAAATGTAACCTTTAATGAAGTTTCTAACAAATCAATTAAGATTAATAAAATGATAAATAAATATTATCAATTCTTTGGATATAGAGAATTTGCTAATAAGGTAAATAAAATGGTTAATTCTAAAATAAGAAAACCTAATATTCTTACAATGACAACTGAAGAAAGAGATAAATTTATTATAGAAAAAGAAAAACAAAAAAAAAATATCATTAAACAAATATTCTCTAATAGAGTTTTAATAATAGATGAAGTTCATAATTTAAGATCTGAGTCAGATGGTGATTCAGAGGATGCTAGAAATAAAAAAGAATCTTTAAATATGATAAATGATATAGTTGAGAATGCAAATAATTTAAGATTATTATTATTATCAGCAACACCTATGTTTAATGAAGCAAAAGAAATATTATGGTTTATTAATATTCTTTTAAAAAATGATGGTCGTGAAGAAATCACCGAACAAGAAATCTTTAAAGATGGAATTATTAATGAAGAATTATTAATAAATAAATCAAGAGGATATATTTCTTATTTAAGAGGTGAAAATCCACAATCATTTCCTATTAGATTACATCCTTGTGATATTATTGATCCTACTTATGAATTTAGAGAAAATTGTTTTGATCCTAAAAATATAATTAAATATCCTTCAAAAACTATTTTTAATACTGATATTGTTAATGCAATTGAATTTAGTAAATTATTTTTTAATCAATATGTAGGTCCACAATTTAAGAAGAATGATATATTAATAAATGAAATTATTGAAGAAGGTCAAACAAGAATACAATTAATGGATCAAATGAAATTAAGACAATTCTCAAATATATTTTATCCTAATGAAACTTTACTAGATACTTTTAATAAACAAAAAAAATCAGGGAGAATGATGTATTCATATAAAGATTCTAAAGAAGATTTTTTACAAATCGATAAATTACAAGATTATTCAATTAAAATTCATAATATATTAAATTGTATATTAAACTCAGAAGGTATTATTTTTATATTTTCAGAATATCTTGAATATGGTTGTATTCCTATTGCCTTAGCATTAGAAAGATTAGGTATTAAAAGATATAATGATAATAATGTTTATTCAGGAGAAAAAGATAAACAAAAATATATTGGTGAAAATGGTAGAGTATCTGAAAAGAAATCAAGTAATCCAGCAAGTTATATTTTATTAACATCAAGTCAAGAATTATCATTTAGTAAATCTAAAGAAATTGATGCTTTAAGATCTGATAAAAATATTAGTGGTGAAATTGTAAAAGTAATCATAGGTTCATCAACTGTTGCTGAAGGATTAGATTTTAAAAGAATTAGAGAAGTTCATATTCTTGAGCCATGGTATAATTTAAATAAAATTGAACAAATTATTGGTCGCGGTATTCGTTTTTGTAGTCATAATGATTTAATTAAAGAAAAAAGAAATGTTATGGTTTATTTACATGCGGGATATTTAGAAGAAAAAGAATCTATAGATATATATTTATATAAAGAAGCTGAAAGAAAAGCAAAAGAAATAGGTAAAGTTGAAACTATTTTAAAAAATAATGCAATTGATTGTATTTTAAATAAAGGTATTAATCATATTAGTGAGGATGATGTTAAAGAAATAGAATTAGATACTCCACAAGTAAGTAGTAAAGGTATTGTTTTAAAATGTAAAAAAAAACCTAGTGATGAACCTTATACTAAAATATGTTCATACCAAATTGATTGTAATATAGGTTGTTCAACTGAAGTTTATAAACCTCCTGAAAATTATGATAAATCTACAATAAATTATGATTTACTAAACAATGTTATTGATAAATTAACTAAATTTATTAAATCACAATACTATACTAGTAATTTAGGAGTTTATACTTTTGATGATTTAAAAGATAATATTGATAATCAATATCCTTCAGAAATAATTGACGGAAATATTAGAGGTAGATATGATAGAGATATAATAAATTATACATTACAAAATATTGTTGATAAAAGACAAAGTATTATAAATAAAAATGGTAAAATGGGATATTTGATTTGTAAAGGTGAATATTATATATTTCAACCTATCAATGAAAATACAAATATACCTTTATATTATCGTATGAATAATATAGATACTGATATAAAAGAAAAAAATATTAATGAATTTTATAAAGATTATACTGAATACATTAATGATAGCGGTGATGATGAACCAGAATATTGTAAAAGTATATATGAAATTATAGAAAAATTTATAGAAAATATTAACAATTCTAAAAAGATTGTTAATCCTAAATATAAAAGATATTCACATACTTTTGGACTTTTAGAATTAATTTTAGATGAAAAGGTTAAGAAATATATTTCTGGACCAGATATTGATTATTATGAAAATATAGATAAACCAGATGAAAATATAAAAAAAATTAAAACTAATTTATTATATTATATAATTGATAATCTTCATGAGGGTATTAATGATAAAGGTGAAAAGCATGTACTATTTAGAGAATTAATTAATAATTTTGAAACATTTATTAAAAAAGAAGTATCTGAAACTAGTATTAATTTTCACCGTGTAATTTATGATTATCTAAGATTAAATTTTGTTTATATTGATGAAGTTGGTAATTATAAAATATTAGAAGGCGATGATGATGATGATGAAATTATTCCGATTGGATATTTAATAATGAATAATACTATGGATTATGGTGATAAAACAAGTGATATAACAAAATTCTATGATATTTATTTAAAACAACCGCATATTAATGTATCTAAAAAAGTTTTTAATTATTTAACAACAGATAAATCATTAAAGGAAATTATTATTAATGATTTAGATATTAAAGTAATAAAAGAAAGATTTACAGATAAAAAAGATTTAGATATATTTAAACATATTAAAAAATATTACTTTTTTACAAAAAAATATAAAAATGAGAGATTATTTGTATTATCAGATGAAAAATCTAATTTTAATCCTATTTATGAGAAAGTTAATATTGTTACATTAAAGAAAATTTTTAAATTTAATGGTATATCAGGAATAATTAATAATGATTCTAAAATCCCTGAAAAATTAGAAGATTATAAATCTATTAAAAGTGAAAAATATCATGGTTTTACATTTACTAAAAATGATGATATGGTATTAAAATTTATAAATCTTGAGAAGAGTCCTCATGGAGTTATGTTATATAATACCAAAACAGGATATAAAATAGATGATATTATTAAAATTATTAATGAACTTTATTCTAAAAAAAAAAATAAAATTAAATTTAATAGAGATTCTATTAATTTTAAAACTTATTTCAAACAAGAAACATTAGCAGTAATAGTAGAAATGTTACTAAAATCTAGAGAATTTTATATTAGAAATGATTTATACAGATTAATGAATTTTAAAAGAGATGCTAAAAAATAAAAAATTTGATTTAAAAATATAATAATATAATATAATATTATGTCTTATTCTAATACACAAATTCTTGTAACAAGTCTTAATATAGACTCAGGCGATTTAAATAAAGATATAGACAGATTTGTTTTACATAAATTAAAAGATAAATATGAAGATATATGTACCGAAAATGGTTTTATTGTAAAAGATTCAATTAAACTAATTAATAGAAATCTTGGTAAAATAAATACAATTAATAATAGTAGTTATATTACTTATATAGTTCGTTATAGCGCTGATATAATTAATCTTAATGATGGTGATGAAATAACTATAATTATAGATAGAGTTAATAAAATGGGTGTTTTAGGGTATATATCCACAAAAAAAAATGATTTTGAATCATCGCCAATTATTATAATGGTACCTAATGAATATTTTGATGAATCAACAAGGGATATTAATTCTATTACTACAAATCAAAAAATGAATGTTGTTATTATGGGATGTAGAGTAAAATATGGTCATAAAAAGATCCAAATTGTTGCAAAACCTAAATAATTATTTATCGTGTTAAATTATTTTTTTTTATTTATCTTAAATTATTATAATGGAATCTACCGATTATAAAAAAAAATATATTTTTGAAAATATTAATATGATAGAAAATCATAATAAAATTGTTAATTTTATTAATTATTATAAAATTAAACATACTGAAAATAGTAATGGATATTTTATTAATATAAGTGTTTTAGATAATGGATTGATTGAAATACTTTATAAATTAATTAATGATTCAAGTAATAATGTTGATGATTTAGAAAAAGGAAAAAATAAAATTGAAGAAATTAATTATTCTGATAATAAAAAGATATATTCTAAAAAAACTCCTAATATAGAATATAATGATATAAAATTAAATGAATTTAATGGAATAAATAAAGAATATATATCATTATCTAAAAATTATAAATTTGAATAATATTTAAGACTATAAAAATATATTATTTAACAATGGAACATTTTCTAACTTATTCAGATAACACTGATAATTTTGCTGATAAGATTATTATTAATCAATATACACAAGGTGAAAATGAAACTAAAATTAATACAACTGTTTTAAAATCTAAAAATATTCTAGAAATAGTATTATCTGTTAAAGATTATAATTATCAAATTCTTGATAAGTCTGAAAAAAGTGAATATGTAAAAAAAAAATCATTAGAATTATCTACTTTCCTTGATCTTAATTACGATAATTATAATTACAATACCAGAAAATTTAATAAAAATAATGTTTGTAATGCTCTACAACATGAAAATAAATTATCTTCAATTCTATTTTATAATGATTATTATGGAATTAATATTGTAATTTGCAATCAACTTCATGATACTCTTAAATTATATAAAACAGGTGTCCATCCTAATAATAAAGATTTTATATATATTAAATATTCTCAAAATAATTTTACTCTGATCGAATCTACCCCCGAAACTATTATTCCTGATTTTGATCAAGAATCATATATCTTTAGTGATCCTTTTGAACTTCATGGTGATGTTAAAGATCCTCATTATACTCTAAAAATTATTATTGATATTGATATTAAAGATAATATGATCTATAAATCAAGTCTTAAACCTATCACATCATATAAATCTGATGAACTTATTAATTTAGCAAAAGAAAATAATATTAATATCATTAAATCAAATGGGAAAAAATATAATAAAAAAGAAATATATGATATTCTTAATATCCAACTACTTTGTACAAACTAACTAATCTTATCTTTTAATAAATTTTTTTTATCATTAAATATAAAATTTGATAATAGATTTAAAAAAACTATAATATAATATATTATAATAATGTCAAAAAAACCCCCTATTTTAGATAAAACAAATACAATTAAGTTTTTAAAAAAATCATTAGAAAATGAAAATCTTGAGTTAGAATGTGTTTTTGACTCAAGGAATATTAATAAACAAGTATTTATGCGTATCTTAGATAATCTTAAATCAATTAATGATTTTGTATCTGAAGATTCTACATTAGATATTAAATTACAAGATAATTATAAAAGATTATCTGATATACGTATTTCTATTACAAGTCTTGAAGATATAAAGAAATATTGTAAAACTGAATCATTAGAAGATATTGATAATCTTATATTTATTAATAAAGAATTTTATAAAGAAACAAATGATACTGGAACAGATATAGTTTATAGAATTAATAATGATGATTATAATTATCGGTTAAATATTAAAAGTGAAATTGAATTAACAAAAGAAAATCCATTAGTAGAACAAACTCTTATAGATTTTAAGAGTAAAATAAAACACTATAGATATAAAAAAAGATATAGTTTCATTTCATATGATAAATTATTTAGATTTGATATTACAGTTGTAAAAATGTCTGATAAACATAGTAGAGCAAAAACATTTAAAGATGCTAATATCCTTAATAGAAATGAATTTTACGAAATTGAAATAGAATATATTGGTTCAAAAACAAAAGATAATGGAACAAAACAAATTGAACAATTATTTAAAGATTTATCTGAAAATCTTGATGAATATGTATCTCCATATAAAAAATCTCCTAATCCTTATGGATTAATATCACCAGTTGATTTAGGAATGGATTTTATTCTTAGTGGAGGATATGGTAATTATGATCCAAGTTTTACTCCATTTAAACCTGAAAAGTCTATTTATGAACAAGATTCTATTTTTAAAGAACCTGTTGAAAAATCTAAAACAGAAAAGATAAAAGATATAGAAGATAATATTCTAATGTTTAAAGATTTACTTGAAGAACCTGATATTGATTCAGATTTAAGAAAAGAATATGAAGAAGTTATTCAAGAATTTGAAGAAGAAAAAAAATTATATGAATTAAAAGGCGGTGCAAAAGGTAAGAAATTACCTGAATGGGCAAAAAAAACTTCTAAACCACTTGTTTTAGATCATGATTTATTATCTGATAAATTATTTCAATTCTTTGAAGAACATATTTATTATATTTTAAGTCTAATATATGATTCACAATATATTCTATCTAATACTGAAAAAATAGATATTTTACAATCTTATAAAAATTTAACAAATCAAAAAGTAGCATTAAGAGATGTTAAACTCCAATTACCTCAACCTGTCACATTAACTCTTAATGATGTTAATCCTGATAATCCTAATTCTATATTACTTAAATATGCTGTTACAGATAAAGCTGATGGTGATAGATATATTATGTACGTAAAAGATAATCATGGATATTTAATTAATAGTAAAAAAAATGTTATAGATACAGGAGTAGATTTTCCTGATTTAAACAAAGATTATATATTTGATGGAGAATATATCACAAAAGATGCCGATAATAATGATATAAAACTATTTATGATATTTGATATATATTATATAATTAGTGGAGCATTAATTAATTATGTTCATAAATTACCATTTCATACATCTTCAAAGAAAACGGAATCAAGATATAATTTAATTCAAGGTTTTAAATCAACATCTATTTCTTCAATGGTGTCTGATGAATTTAGTGTTGACATTGATATCAAAAAATATGAATTTGGTAAATTTGGATCTAAAGAAGAATTTGGTTCTGATAAATATTTATCAGATTGTAAATTAATATTATCTAAATGTAATAATATTCTTACAAAAGAAGATAATCATTCACTTAGATACAGAATTGATGGATTGATATTCATACCAATGTTTAATCCTGTTAAAAGTAAAAATAATATTGAAACACCTGATTATATCGGTGGTAAATGGGAACAAAATTTTAAATGGAAACCTCCTGAAGAAAATACAATAGATTTTCAAGTAAAATATGTTAAAGAAAAAGTCGGGAAGAAATTAGTTGATAAAATAGTAACTCATACTATAAAAAATCCCGATGGAAGTGAATATTTAGGTAAATATAAACAATTACAACTATTTGTAGGATATGATAAAAGAGAAGATAAAAAAATAGACTTTTGTATGAGAATCTTAGATGATGTTATTGAAGAAAAAGGCAAAATTATTCCATTCTCTCCTGATGATGATAGAATACTCTATACTACTAATGTCCCTATTGATCCTGGTATTAAAAAAGTTATCTGTGAAAGAGATTCTAGAGAAATTATGGAAGATGATTTAGTTGAAATGAAATTTGTCCCAAATGCAGAAAACCATATGATCTGGCAACCTCTCAGAATTAGAGATGATAAGTTTCCTAAAGTCCCTCAATTCTTTACAATTGCTAATTCTGTTTGGTCAACTATTAAATATCCAGTTACAACCAAACTTATAAGAAATAAAGTTCCATTAAAAGATTTTAAAGAATTATTAAAAGAAGATACTACAAAATATTATGTTTCTGAAAATAATTCTTCAGTAACAGAACCATTAAGAAAATTTCATAATTATATTAAAACAAAACTAATTACTGGCGTAGGTAGTTCTTTTAAAGATAAAATTAATATATTAGATTTATCAATTGGTCGTGGAGGAGATATTAATAAATATATTCATAGAGATACTAATGCTAAATTTATATTAGGGATTGATATTTCAAGTAATGTTGAAGAAGCATGTGAAAGATATTATAATCAAAGAAAAGATAAACCACCTGCTGTATTCTTAGTAGGTGATACAAGTCAAAATATATCTAATGTTGATTGTTATACTGATTTAGATTCTGAAAAAATGGAAAAACAAATTAAACATTCTGAAATGATGTTAAATATCTTATATAATCTTAAAAGACCTGTACCAAAAGAATATAAAAATATTCAGAAAAAATATAATAACCTTGCTCTCAAAAAATTTAATATGATTAGTAGTCAATTTACTCTTCATTACTATTTTGAGGATAATTCTACTTTTGAAGGATTTATGAAAAATATAAAAGATAATATTGCACCAAAAGGATATTTTATTGGGTGTTGCTATGATGGTAAAAAAATATTTAATAAATTAAAAGAAGGTGATATTGAATTCAGAGATAAAGAAGGTAATTTAATCTACTCTATTAAGAAAAAATATGATATAGAAGACTTTGAATTTACAGAAGATCCAGAAAATTTAGATAAAATGTTTGGACAAACAATAGATGTTTATATGGAATCTATTGGACAAGAAATACCTGAATATTTAGTAAATTTTGATTTTCTTAGAAAATACATGGAAGAAAATGGATTTAAATTAGTATCACCTTCTGTTAAAAAGAAATATTCGCATATTTTTAAATCAACAAATATTACTGAAGGATTTGGAGATTTTGAGAAAGTTATTCAACATCTACCAGAAATAAAAGATGATGATTATGATTTACAAAAAGATGGTATATATTCGGAAGCATTAAATCTACTAGATAATACTACTTTTAATAAAGATGGTTCTATTAACAAATTAGGTTGTGAAATGTTAAGATTATTATCATCATTTAATAATTATTTTATCTTTCAGAAAGTTTAATTTATTTATCTACTTTGGATTTATTTAATCTTTTATCTTTTGCTTTTGTTTTATTTTTTTTCTTGTGTTTATTTCCTTTCTTTGTTCTTCTTCTTTTTGTTCTACCGAAAGTCTGTTGATTAGCTTTGCTTAGAACCCCTGTATTAACTGCATGACTTTGAATAAATGCTTGTAATTTGGCTTCTTTTGTTTCTTCATCATCATCTGCACTTGCTAAATTAGTGTTGAGTTGAGTCATCTTCTTTTTTTTTTGCCAAAAATGTGATTTTTTAACCGATTCCTTACCTTTTACTATATCTCTTTCATTGATTCTATGTCCAAAATCTCTTTGTAATCTTTGCACATCAGTCATTAATTTATTCAAACACGCTATTCTATCTGGAGCATTCATACAAGTATTAGTTTTTGTTTTTATATTTAATTCTCTATCATAAGGTATTTCTGAAATATCACTCCTTAATCCTCCCATAACTTTATTGTATAATTCATTAATTCTTTTTTCTAAATCATCAGCTTCTTCTAATTTTTTCATTTCTTCAGAATTTTGTAATAATTTTGGGACAGTATTTTTAATTGTTTGATTACCAAATCTTTGTGCTGTGGCAAGTTTATCATCTACCATTGTATTTACATCTATCGCGGCAGTATTAAAATCTTGAATTAAATCGTCCTTGACAGTATTTAAATCTTGAACTAATTCATTCTTAACATCTAATACTGTTCTTTTTAAAAAATAAATCACTGCTATAAATCCAGCTACTGTTAAAGGGATTGCAATAAGTGGGGAAATTGTTCCACCTCTTTTAATATTTTTTTTTGTTCTATTATTTTTTACCATTTATAATAATATATATTTAAAATAATTTAAAAGAATTATATAAATTATATTTATGAAAATATATAAATTATCTAATCATGAAAAGATAATTAATACAAATGATAAATCTAATTTTTTAAAAAATTATAGTTTAATTAATTCATTACATCAAACTAAATGTAAAATCGATAATTGTAATCTTAAAAAATGGGAACTTGCTAAAAAATATCATAATGAGTTTGAATACATTTATACATCAAGCAATACTCAAAAAAATATTTGTTTAGTATTACCTATATCTAGATCATATTTTAAAATATTAGAAATAATTTATGAATTTAATTTGTTTCAAAATGATAAAATTTTTTCATGTATTGCCGAAGGACCTGGTGGATTTATTCAATCTATTCACGATATTTATAATAAAAAAAATATTAATATTAATACTATTTATGGTATTACTTTAATATCAAATGATAGAAAAATACCTTATTGGAATTCTAATATTCTTAAAAATCCTAAAAACAATATCAAATATGGTACTGATAAAACAGGTGATATTTATAAATTATCTAACGCACTAGATTACATAAAATCTCATAAAGAAAAATGTTATTTAGTTACATCTGATGGTGGTTTTGATTTTTCAGAAAATTATAATGAACAAGAAAATAATTGTATTAAATTATTATTCTGTGAAATATTTATAGCATTACATGTACAAGAATTAAATGGAACATTTATTATAAAAGTTTTTGATTTATTAAATCTCAAAACAATTCAATTATTATATATTCTTTACCTTCAATATTCAGAAATATATTTTTATAAACCAGATACAAGTCGCTTATCTAATTCAGAAAAATATATTGTTTGTAAAGGATTTTTAGGATTAAATAAAGATATAAGTAATTTAATGATAAAAGTTTATGACAATTTAAATTTATTTAATTTATTTGTTCCAGAAACATTTTTAAATGAAATAAATAAATTTAATATACAATTTATTGAAAATCAAAAAAGAAATATTAATGAAGTATTAAAAATAGTTAAAGATAATAGAAATATACAAAATAAACCTACCAATAAACAAATTAACTCTGCAAAATTATGGTGTCAAAAATACAATCTTGAATTAAATCCTAATTTTGTTTTTTCTTAGAAGTTTTTTTATGTTTACTTTTCTTTCTTTTAGTATTTTTCTTTTGTGTATTACTTTTAGTTTTTTGTAAAAATAATTGATTTATAGGTGTATCTAAATTATCATCATTTAATTTAACCCAATTATTTGGAGAATTACCTTTATTCTCTAAATCAAATCCTAATATTCTCATTAAATCTCTATCAAAACCATTTTTTCTAAATCTTATTTCATGAGGTCTTACTTTGGCTTCTTTTTTACCTTTATATGGATCACCATGTGATAAATTAGGAAATCCATTTATTTCTACGCATTTAACAGATAAATCTGGTAAAACAATATAATCAGATCCCCATATTTGATATATATTATCTAAATCTGCAACTAATGGTTTATCTTTACAATTTATATATTCATCAAGAACATATTCTTGAAGTTCACTCATTTCTCTTGTATTTTTAAATAAATTTCTCATAATTGTCTTATATTGGGGTAATTCTGATAATATTCCCATAATACGATTATCAACAATATTAAATTTACCTTCTCTTTCTGGATGCCAATGAGATACATGAACATTAACTCTCATTTGTTCTTTAGGAATAAACGTTTTACCAGTTTTATTTTTTATAGTTGTAGGATATACTTTATTATTTTTCCCAATATAACAATCTTTATAATCATATTTTTTAGGAAATAATGCGGTATAATAAAAACAATCATTATAGATATAAGTTGATCCGTCACCTTTTGTAAGAGTATAAACTCTTAATATATACTTTCTACCTTTAATTAAATGAGAATTAAAAATACATTTTTGTAAAACATAACTTAAATATAATTCTTCATTTAAACATGCCCCCTGAAGATTTTTAACGCCTTCATTATATTCACTAAGAAATTTTGAATATTCTTGAAAATTAGAAAATAAATTTATTCCTTTTCCATGAACACCAAATATATTCTTGAAAAACCAAATATCATTTTTAAAATCTGATTTATCTAAAAGTTTTTTATCCCAATCTAAAATTGTATCAGGAGCAAGATGTTCTAATTTTAATTCTCTTAATAAACTATGCCATAACCATAAATTATCAACCATATGCCAGAATGGTTTTGGCCAAACTCTTATCTTTGATTGAATATTTTCACCACTATGCAAAGAAAAATCAGAAGGAGTATTTTCATCAACTTCTTTCCAACCAAATTTTTCTAAATAACTTGTTAAATTATGACTACGATTATTATGAAATGTTTTCATATATTATATAGCAACATTTTTTACAGAATTAATATCATTTAGATTTAAATAAGATTCATTTGATTCAGAACTTCCTAAAACACCTTTAAATACTTCAGCACCATTCATTTCTTTTTCATCACTATATTCATATGTAGTATAAGTATTTCCAGAAATAGTATCTATACGTGCATCATCAACTTCTTTATATAATCCTATATTATTGTCTCCTATTCTATTCAAAAAATCTTTCTTATGATTACGATCAATTAAACTTGGTGGAATATTCTGTAATCTATCATTAAAATTACAAACAACAGAATCATTCTTATCTAAGAAACACCTATCTGGTAAATTATTAGTAGAATATACAGAAGTTTTATCATGAAACATATTACTTTTATCAAAAAATTTACCTATATTAGTTTTTTCATTTGTTATTTCACTTCTATAAAAAGTAGGATGTTGCGAAATATTATTATCTGTCCATGCATTTGTAGTTTTATTAGAATCAAAATCAGCAAATGAATATTCTGTTGAACCTATAGGATTTGGTGAAGTAAAATCTTTTTTATAAAACTCAGGTTTATAATATATTGGATTTTTATCATTTTCAACATTACTACTTCTAATAATATTTACCTTGGATTCATCTATCTTATCTAATTTACGATTATATAAAGGATCTATTGACCTATTTTTTGATAATTGTTGATATCCTCTACTAAATTCAGGTCTAGGAAAATCACCTAATTCGGTTGTTAATTTATCTTTTTTAACACCATTCATATTTGTATTTTTCATAATTAATTGAGAACCAATTATTAATAGTAAAGCAAATAATATTATATATTCAAGTTTCATATATATTATAATAGATTATAAAAAAATTATTATTTTTCTAAATTATTAAATTTATTTAAATCATCTGTAATATATTCTAACTCAAAATATGTTTTATAAATTCTTAAATTAATTATAATATCATTAACTGAATTCTCATATAATATATAATCTTCTTCATAATCAGGGAAAATTATTTGAAAAGAAGATATTAATTTTTTTTCTCTTCGTATGATTAAATAATTATCTTTATTAATAATTTCTTTTTCTGTAATTTTATAAAAATTAGTTGTTATCTCATTTGAAATAATTAAAATATTGTTTTTATAAAATGATTTATATAATCCTTTTTTTTCAAGATTATATAAATTTATATATTTTTCTTTAAGACTTAAATTATTCTTAATATCATAAAAATAATTATTCTTATTATTAATTAAAATTATTGAATATCCTATATTCATTAGATCCATTTTATTTAATTATTTATAAATTTTTAAATGGTAAATTCTTTAACCGAATGTATTTTCACCACTATAACACATATATAAGAAATTATCATCATCTTTCTCATTTTCATATACCTTTTCCATTAAAGTATATGAAGGTATCATTTTATTATTAACAAAAAGAAATATTGCTTTGTCAGGTGATAATTTTAATCTTTTTCTTATAACAAATATAAATTGTCCTAATGTTAAATCATCTGGAACTAGATATTTATTTTTATCTATTTCTTCAATATTTTTACACTTATTAAATTTTTCTACTATTACAGGTATTCTGTTTGGATATTTTTTTTTAATATTTTCAGATTCTTTAAATCTTTTATCAAAATCATTATTTTCTTTATACATTTACTATTACTTATAAAAAATATTTAAAGTTTTTTTTAATATTAAAATAAATGAAAGTTATTCGTATTAACAAAGATGGATCTATGAATGAATTAAATTTAAAAGTTCCAATGAATCCCCGTAATATTTTAAATAAAAATAAAGTATCTAGTGGTAATGGAGATATTAAAGAATTATATATGTGGAAATATGAAGATAGAATTATTAAATGTTACGGGTGGTATGATGGTGATTCAGGTTTTGAAAATAAACATGAACTTGTTCCTAATGGATCTTCTAATTTCTTAGAAGAAGACTCAAGTTCTAAATTACTATTTGGAGATATATTTATTTTAGCATTTAATAAAGATAATAAATGTTGTGATTTTTGTGTATCTGATTATGGTATATTTTACGATATAATTAATGAAGGTTTTGATGATTGTGATATAGATTCTGAAGATAGTTTATTAACTGAAGAATTATCTGATGATGATGATTATATTTTTACTGATAATTCTGAAGATTTAGAATCAGACGATGATGTTTATCAAGAAAAATATTCAGAAAATGAACTTTTAGATACAGATACAAATGACTACAATTAATACTTAAAATTTGAATATTAATATTTTAAATATATCAAAAGTATGTCAACAAAATACTCTAATAATTCTGATGAAATAAGAATTAAAACTGTTATTAAATTTAATAATATTTTGAATAATCTTAAACTATCCAAAATAATTGAAAAAAGTATTTATAATTATGTTATTGATGTTTCTAAAACTAAAAATATTTTAAGATTATGGAGTGATAATGTATTTAAATATTTGTATATGAATAAATGCATTTCTATTTATTTAAATCTTAATAATGATAGTTATATTAAAAATAATTATCTTTTAAATAATATCTTACAAGAAAAAATTAATCCAAATAATATTGCTAAATTATCTGTTTATGATATATTTCCTGAAAATTGGAAAGAATTAATGGATAAAAAATCTAAAGTTGATGAACTTAAATATAAACTTAAACCTGAAGCTATGACAGATCAATTTAAATGTAGAAAATGTTATAGTAGATCATGCTCATATTATGAAGTACAAACAAGGTCCGCTGATGAACCTATGACGCAATTTATTACTTGCTTAGATTGTAAAAATAGATGGAAACAATAATTAATATAATCCTGCTCCTTTAGGATTTGATTCAGTAATATGACAACCATAAGAAGTACAATCTTGAAGATATTGATTTTCTAAAGGAATACTGGGATCATTACAATTATCACAACCATAACGATTATGATTAAATTCTTTAATAGATTTCATGATTTCAGTGGCATTTCTAGTCAAAAATAATTTATATTGCCAACTTGACATGTTTTTTTGTGCTGATAAATTCATAGCACAATTAGGATAATAATCTGTTATAAATCTACCATCTGACATTCTTGCTGGTAAATCTTTATGAAAATTATCAGGAACCTTTGACATTTATATTATATTTTATATTTTTTTTTTTATTTAATTACCAGATTTTTTATTATCTAATAATCTAGAAATTAATTTTGATTTATTACCAGAAACTTGTAAATTATTTTCTTGACATAAATCTTTTAATTCTTTAACAGAAAAATGTTTAAATTCATTATCTAATTCGATGGTCATTTCTGTTGTATGACTAATATTATCATCTTCTTCATCTTTTGAAATTATATCATTATCATTATCACCTTCTCCATCTTTAGAAATTATATCATCATCATCATTATCTTGTGAAGATCTACTAGATGATTCTGATGATAATTCCTCGCCATAATCATCATTATCTTGTTCTTGATCTTCATCTATTTCATTGGAAATGTTTTCATTATTTAATTCTTCATCTTGTTCTTGATTTTTCATTTGTGCTTGTTGACTCATCTGTTGTTGCTGCTGCTGTTGCTGTTGTCTTAACATCATCATTCTCCTTTGTTCAAGAATATGTGGTGGTATTTGCATTTGACCACCCTGAGGTCCTTGTTGTAAAGTATTTTTTTTCCCTACAGAATCAGTTATTTCATCTAATTTAGTATCTATTTCAGATAACTTTAAATAAAGTTTTTTAATCTCAAAATAACCTAAAACACCCATACATATTATCGCTATCGCTATTAATATCATAGGTAAATTACTTATCTGGAATTCTCCCATCATTTTATATAATATTAAAAATAAAAATAGTTTATTTTAAACTTATTTTTTATATTAGTAATAATATAATGGATATTTTTAATAGTTTTGATTTTAAGTCTGAAGAAAATATTAATATGATTCAAGATATTTGTCGTATTATTACACTTCAAGTAGTTACTCAAACCCTTTTTGTTATGAATAATAACAATATATCATTCTTTAATATGACATTTATTAAAACTGTTATATTCCTTTGTTTAGCAATTTTAATTTATTGGTTAATTATTCGTAAATTGATTGTTATTAATTTCTTTAATACAGATAAAGAAGAATCTAAATGATTAAATATATAAAGGTAATTATACTTAATTAACATAATGGAAGTAAATACTGAACCTAAAAAACGTGGAAGAAAAAAAGGGTCTAAAAATAAAAATAAATTAAATAATGAAAGTAATTTAGTCACCGAAGAAATTATTGAAAAACCTGCTCCAAAAAAAAGAGGAAGAAAACCTAAAGAAAATATTATTAAAAATGATAATCCTGTATTTAATAATGATAATCATAATAATTTAATCATAAGAGTAAAAAAAGATATTAATAAAGTTTCTGATATTAATTCATATGATTCTTCTGATAAATTTTCAGATGTTAATTACGAATCTAATTGTTATAAAGTTTGTTGGAACTGTTGTCATAAATGTAATAATGATATACATGGATTACCTTTAAAATTTATTAATAATATTTTCTATATATATGGATATTTTTGCTCGCTTGAATGTGCTTCAAGATATACCTTTGATAACTTTGATAATCATTTTGAAATTTATTCGCTAATTAATCATTATTATAATTTTTTAAATAATACAAATGGCGTTAAAATTAATATTGCTCCTAAAAAATTAACACTTAAAATATTCGGTGGAACACTCGGCATTGAAGAATATAGAGAAAGTTTTAAAACTAATACAATATTTAATGTCAATATACCTCCTATATATCCTATTAATCATAGTATTAATACATATGAAAATTCTATAAATAATCATAATTCCAAACATGACCTTAAACTTTACAGGAAAACTAATTTACCTAATTCTGAAAATACAATATCTAATACCATGAATCTTGGTTAAGGATAAATATAATGTCCTATTAAATTCATTATAACTATTGATAATACTATATCATTATCTACAAAATTTTTTAATATCTCATTTATTTCATTATGATTCAAATTATTTAAATCATATTCTATTTTTTTATTTATTTTTAATAATCTTAAATTCATAAAATACAATAAATTTTTTAATTTAAATTCTTCTATCATATCTATTACTTCATAATAAACACTGATATCTATATCATATTTTAAATGTATTATATCTAAAAAGTTATATGAATATCTTAAATTAACATTTTTTATATAATTTATATATAATAATTTTTTCTTTAATTCATGCGGATGTATCTTAAATACTGATGTCATACTATTTTACATTATTTTTAAAAATATTTATAAACTCATTAATGTTATTCATTTAAATATAAAAATCATATGAAGAAATATTTTTATCATACTCTAATGGATGATCTAATATTATCTGCTTATTATTGATATTAGGATTTTTTAACCACCTCTTATTCAGTTCTAATGATAAATTATATAATAATAAATATCCTTCTTGATATAATTCTTTTGATAAAATAGATACATTTTTTGTGTTTTTTGCATTTGTATAATCTCCAAATTTAATCCCATGAATTAATTCCCTTTCTTTAATTGATATGCTTATCGATTGAAAACTATTTACAGATTGCTTTAAATAATCAAATGCTCTATCAAAATAATGATTAAAATTATGTAATGATTCATTTTCAAGTATTTTTATCATTTTTATAAACTTCTTCCAATAATATAATCCTAAATCATATTGTTTTTTATATTTTTTACTATATCTTTTAAATTTATTCAATAATCTTTCAATATTAGAATTATATTCTATTTCATGTTTTTTATCTATTTTTAAAGAAACATTTATTTTTTCTTTAATATTATCATAATCCCTATAAATATATAATGCTACTAATATTATTAAAATATACTTAATATCCATATAATACATTAGGAATAATCCTGCCACTATAATTATCATTTCATTCATTACTACTATTAATAATACTTAAAAAATATAATATTATTGAGATAAATATTAATATTATCCCAAAATAAATTATATTATCTGATTCGGTTATATATCTTACAAATGCTATGATATATATTTTAAGATTATCTAAATAATCTTCTTCTTTACCTTTTGTTGTATAACTTAATTTTGTATCATAAACTTTATTACTATATTCATGAAAAAAAACATTAAAAAAATTTGCTGTATTATTCATTATTTCACCTAATTTTAAATCCATTATTGTTTGTTTTTTAACATTATTGTCTTGATGATAAATTCTATTTATATATGCAATTTCTGAATTTGTTAAATGTTTATTAAAACGATCTACAAGTGGTTGTGCTGTTTGTGGTCTATTATCCCTTCCAATATTAGGATTATATGGATCTTGTATATTCCTTAGACTTTCCTGTTCATTTAAATCACCCATTATAATATATATTATAATTAAATATAAGAAATTAAATGAACATTTTCTATAATTAAATATAAGAAATTAAATGAACATTTCCTAAAATCATTCTCCTACAACAATATTTATGAAGTCCAAGTTTATCCAAAACATGCCCCTCTATACTCTTTTCTACTTCTTTACCCTTTTCAACTTCTATATAATCTATATCAAGATCTTCTGATACATTCTTTTTTGATTTAGATTTTTCTCTTTTAACCAACTCAATGTATGGATTCCATTTATCACCAACCATATTATTACATGTGAAACATCTTACTGGAATAATCATTTTATACTATTTTATATTTTAATTTTAAATATTCAAATTTTTTTGATTATCAATTATATATGTTGCCAATGTTTACTAGCGCTATTAATATTTATTCTTACATTAATACCCCAATTACAAATAAAAATTTAATATTAGAACCTTTCTGTACATTAGTAAAATTAATCTTATTATCCTATAAACCTAGTGGAACTAAAATATCTATCTATAATAATTCTATACAATTTCATGAACCTTCAATTATACAAGGATTCTTACGAATCTGGACAGGTGATTGTCGTGAAGATTTACATAATCTTTATAATCCTATAATTAAAATGCTTGAATATTCTGATATAAATAATCCAAATCATATCATTTTATTAAAGAAATGTATTGATGGATTAAATATAATTCTTAAAGTTTATGATTCTAATACAATTATTAATCATACATTACTTCATTACATTAATATTATTGAAAAATATATTGATATAAATGTTTTAGATAATTCTTTAAAAGGTAAAAATTCACCATTAATTGACGGATTGAAAATATTCTGGAACGAAAAAGAAATTGATTTAATATATGATATGCTAGAACATATTAATGATAAAAATGATTTAGAAAAAAAAGTATATCTTAAAAATATTGAAGATATTATTACTTTTAAAGAAAAAGAAGTAAATGATTATATTCACAAAAAAAGCACTACTTATGATTAATTATTTATCTTCTTCTTGATTTTGATTTTGATCTTTTCTTAGATTTTGATTTTGATTTTGATTTTGATTTTTTCTGGAAAGGTTCTGCAAGTCTCCCTTCTTTCTTCATCATTTTATATAATTCTTGTCCTTTTTTATGTTGTTTCTTTGATACTACTTTACCATTTTTATTTACCATTAAATCTTTCTTAGTTAATCCTGAACTTGTCTTTTTCTTTTCGCCATTCCATACTAACTCTTTATCTTTAACATGTTGTCGGGTCATTTTATTATTCCTTAGAAAAAAATTTGATTTTAATTTCTAATATTTAAAAAAACTAAATAATGTCCTGTTGTTCTTTAACTAAACATTCTAAAAAATCTAAATATTCTAAAAATTCTAAGAATTCTAAAAATAAACCTTACTCCAAGATTCACCCTGAAGAAATTCTTGTTCAACCTAAATCAATTCTTAAAAATAAAAGAGTGAAAAGAAATTCAATCTATCCACAAGAAAATAATTTAAGAAAAAATATCATAGAAGATAATAAACGTTCGTTAGAAGAAGAACATAAAAATAAAGATGCATTCACAAAACATTTCCTTTCTGAAGTCATACAATGCGGAGCATGCCAAGATCAATTCACACTCGGAGATCATGCTATCAAAATTAATTGCGGATCCTGTAATCAATTCTTTCATTGTTCTATCGCTGGTGCATGTGTCGGTCCTAATTGCTCTGTTATACTGGACGGCAAAAAAGAGTCTCTAAAATATTGTATGGGATGTGTTAATCCTTATCTTAAAATAAATATTATGGATAATGGTTTATCATTGTGTAAAATCTGCGAATATGATCCTTATATAGATAAAGAATATCTTAAAGTTTAATATCCTCTTTAGTTCTTGGTATTTTTCTTTTTCTATTAGTTTTCCTCCTTCTAGTATATTTTTTTCTTCTTTTTGTTCTTGCCCTATATGGTCTAAAATGTGATATTATTTCAGGTCCTGGTTCAATTGTAGGTTCATCCATAGGTTCAATTACAGGTATTGTAGGTTCTGGANNANNTNNTCTTGNTTNTAANAAANTANTNAATAAATCTTTNAAATAGTTATATGCTGTTTGTGGTATTCTTAAAATATTTCCTGGTAAATTCATTAATTCTAATAAAACACCCGATAAATTACTGAATAATTTTTCTATTTCTTGACCAACAACTCCCTGTTGTAATAAATATTCCCTTACTGTTTGTCTAAAATCTCTTCCCGCACTTATTTCTTCTGTAATTATTCTCGTTAGTGTATCAACTATTCGTTGTGTAATACTATAATCTCCTGTATATATTCTCCAAGTGATTTTACTATGTAATATCCAATATCGTATTGTTGCTGGTATTCTCTGAATACCTGTTGCTCGTTCTATTACTCCCCGTTGAGATGAATGGTCCGGGGTAATATATCCATTCCAATCATTACCATGTCTTACTAAATCCCCAGTATTTGTATTATAGGGTTCATCCCTAATATTTGCTCTTGTTCTCGGGACAGTTCCTCCAAATCCTAATGATGATATACTAAAAGGTGTTATACCTGTTAATGGTCCAACACCCCTCTGCGTAGGGTAAATAAAATCACGTATCCCTTCTTGATCATAAAAAATTGCTTTTCTTTGGAAATTTAATTCAAAAACTAAATTCTTAAAATTCTCCAATTCAGGCCAATTTAAACCTCTTAATCTATCACCCATAGGTCTTGATGGATATTCGCTTTTTAATTTTTTATATGATCTTCTAATGGATTTTATTAATTCTCTATTATATTCATTTATAGGTAAATGCTCTAAATTAGGCATCTTTGGTGTTAAGATCCCGGGTATATCAGACGGTTGAGATGTTTCAGAATGATAACTTTCTGCTGATCTTATTTCATCCTCGCCTTCATCTAACCTTCTTCTTTCTTCCTTTATTTCTCTCTGTCTTGCTAATATTACTTCTTGTCGTCTTTGTGCTTGGATACTTGGATTACCATATGGATGATATTCCCATTGACCATCATACCTTTGATCCCAATTATCTAAATTGGGATCTTTCTCCATTCTAATTCTTTCAATATTATATCTGAATTGATACGGTATTTCATATTCCGCTAAATATCTTGGAGCATATATCCAGTTACCTACATAATCTTGATACCATGCCCGCGGATCACCAACACCACCCTTTTCTAAATCTATATTAATCCTATTTTTTGATGTATTTAAACTTAACCCTTTCAATTTTTTACCTAAATTTTCGCCTTGAGGTCTACTTTTATTTAAAAACATTTATATATACAACATTTTAAAACCAACTTAATTCATCTGTTTTTATATTAAAATACTTCTTATATTCATCTGTAACATACACATTTAAATTTAATAAATTTATATCTGCTCCATTCTTTGTAAAACGAGTTTCTTTATTCAATAAATGATTAATCCATTTTATTCTACCAATATATCCTCTTGCTCTCTTTAAACGCCATTCACATCTCATTGCTTCTTTTTTACATTCAAAACCATCTACAATACATATTGGTTGCCATAAACCTTTATTTCTTGTAGTATATTTTGCCCCACCTGACAAATAACCATTATGTTGTTGCCAACGTTTTAAAAAATCATTAGTATAACCAATATATGTTTTCGTATCATTCTTTATTAAATAAACTAAAAACATTTATTTACTATATAAGCTATTATTATACCCAATATTAATCCTGCTATTATTTGTTTTAATGAATGTTCTTTTAAATAATATTTTAAATATATTGCTATTAAACCAAAACCTACTAAAATATATTTGGTTTCTATCTTAAATGAATAATTCAATAACAAAAAAGTTATAATAAATGCCATCGCCGTTGAACGACTTGATGGCATCCCATATGTTTTACCTACTATTGGTCTATGTTCCTTTATTATATCTTTTAAAATTTTAACCAAGATAAATGAACTTGTTATTCCTCCTACAAATTTAATTGCTGTTGTATCCTCCATTATATATTATATAGAATATTTTAATATAATAAATGTAAAATAACAATATAAATATTAATTGAAATATCTTATAGCACATATCACTAACCATATTTTTCGTCATATACAATCCCTCTAAATGATAACCCAATTTATTCTTATAATATTCTCTAACACCTATACCACTTGTAATACAAATATTACTATAACCATTAATTAAAGCAATCCATTCTGCTTCTCTTACCAATTTCTTACCTAATCCTAAATGCTGAACACCCTTTGTCTTTGAACCCACAACTGTCTTATTTCCATAAACATGTAATTCACGAATAATTGCAGACTCATTTAATTCTGGTAACAATGGGTTCCATTCATTATTAAGTCTTAATCTACAAAACCCTAAAATATATTTTCTATCTCTTGTTTCAAATCTTATAAAATATTCCTTTGATCCTGATGAATCAAATGAATCTACAACTAATACCGGTTGTTCTGTTATTTTATTTCCTCTTATTTCTCTGCCTCTAATTTCATTTGTTTTAACTTCCTTATCAATAGTTTCTCTCAAATGACCCTCCTTATTCCCATAATGAATATAATCATTTGGTATATCACGAATAATTCTAGGTACTCTTACCCATGGTTGAACATTCTTCATATAATGACCAATTACATCTCTTAAATAATTAGGATCCTTATCAGCATTTGGAATATATTTCTTTTCATCTGCCCATTTCTTAATCACTGTAAAATCTGTTGCCACACAAGGATAAATTTTATATTCATCACATAAAAGATCTGGATTATTCAAAATTTCATTAAACATTTCTATATCTTCTTCCTTTTTAACATAAGGCAAATCTGGCATCAAATGACTAATTATCTTTATTCCTGAATCCTTTAACAACTTTATTGCTTTCATTGAATCTTCTACTGTATGTCCTCTATTAATAATTTCTAGCAATCTATTATTTGTATGCTGAATAC
>JGI20154J14316_10000592_pt1 | contig 32859 bp, 35 predicted proteins | sample COG_04_FD_14316 | JGI IMG/M metagenome (IMG submission 14316)
CGATGGAAAATTTGTAATATTTTCTATCGCAAGATTGTTTCCGGAAAGAATTAAAAATATTACACTCGAATTGGCTAAAAAAGATCCGTCGAAATTTGTAACAGAATTTAAATAAAGCGTTCTCACACTCGATGGAAAATTTGTAACATTTTCCCTCGCAAGATTGTTTCCGGAAAGACTTAAATCTGTTACACTCGAATTGGCTAAAAAAGATCCGTCGAAATTTGTAACAGAATTTAAATAAAGCGTTGTCACACTCGATGGAAAATTTGTAATATTTTCCGTCGCAAGATTGTTTCCGGAAAGAATTAAAAATATTACACTCGAATTGGCTAAAAAAGATCCGTCGAAATTTAAAAGGACATTTCCCCCTAAAACAAGCTCTCTCACACTCGATGGAAGATTTGTAATATTTTCTATCGCAAGATTGTAACTAGAAAGTGTTAACCTTATTATACTCGAATTGGCTAAAAAAGATCCGTCGAAATTTGTAACAGAATTTAAATAAAGCGTTGTCACACTCGATGGAAAATTTGTAATATTTTCGGTCGCAAGATTGTTTCCGGAAAGAATTAAAAATGTTACACTCGAATTGGCTAAAAAAGATCCGTCGAAATTTGTAACAGAATTTAAATAAAGCGCTGTAATACTCGATGGAAAATTTGTAATATTTTCCGTCGCAAGATTGTCACCAGAAAGTTTTAAACTTTTTATACTCGAATTGGCTAAAAAAGATCCGTCAAAATTTGTAAGATTACTAAAAGAAAAATCAAAGTCTGGCAAATTAAATTCAAAATCTACGACTACCATTGACGCTGGAGTTAAATCAGACAAATCGTCGCAATTATCTATTTTGCCCTCGGTGCAATAACAAAAAAATTCACCATCAACAATTCCTTCACCGCAATTATTTTCCTGTCCCCTCACAAACATGGGGCTGCCAAGAATCAACACAAAAAAAAGAAAACGCATGATTGCAAGATACCCAAAGTTTTTACTTTCGCGTAAATAGTAGAAATTTTTAAAAAGATGTGTTTATTTATTTGTGTGAGAATACTTGGGAATAGTAAAGAAAAAATTAATTATATTTTCCCCATTTCCTTTCTTAAAATCAAAATGAGTCGTGCATGATCTTTGCGCAGCCATTTTAATTCATCGTTCGTCGATTTAAATTTTAAGGGTTTGTTTAAAAATAATTGCAATTCAAATTTTTCTGTTTCAATTAATTTTAAAATAGTCTCACGATCAAAACGTCGAGTTTTTAAAAAAAGTTGTATTTGATCCTTGATATTTTCCAAATCATCATTTGTGATAAAGTTTTTTTCACGCGCCGACTTTAAAAATAATATTATATTTTTTTTATTGGGATACAAATGTAAAATTGCATCAGTTGCAGCTAACGCAATTTGATACGATAAACTGTACCGCGGGAAAGTTTTTTTCTTTTCTAGTAATTGTTTTCTAAAAAAAGTTATCCCCGTATTCATGACGTAAAATGGATAGACGCCGAACCCGATGGAAAGGACTGAAATGATTTAAAAAAATACTTAAACTTTAATTTTTGTTTTTTTTAAAAAATCTATGGTGTTGGTGTTATTCCCAAAAAAAGGGGTTTGTTTTTTAAGCTTAGTGGGGTTCGAATCCACGCAGTAATATACTATCGGGTCTTTAGCCGTTACAGTCTTAAAGGTTTTTTACGTATAATATTTTTATACGTATACTTCCCAAAACTTGAAATCGATTGATAATTTGAATAACCTACATTAAAATGGACACACAAATTATGCAATATTTTACAACAAGGGCAGTTTTAATAATTGGTGCTCGTATTGGAGAAATGCATATTACAAAGTTTGCTTCAGATAACGTTGATAAACTTATTATAACTATTGATGAACAAGCAAGTTTGGCTGATCCAGGCGACAACCAAATTCATTACACTACAGATTTTAATGATACGCAATTTTGGAGTTGGCTTTTTGTTTTTTTGGAAAATCAAAATATAAATGTTGTTTCTGTTATAGTCGACGTGTCAACTGCAAAACACATGGATTCTTCTTGGGAATTTACAACAGGTGAAAATATAAAAATAATTTTCCGTTTATTAAAAAAGTCAGATGGTTGCTTTATTTCACCTTGTTGCGGGACTGGGTACGTTGGTGTAAATTCCGAAACAAACGTGCGTGAATATGATACTTTGAATTATTTGCAACCACATCCCTTATTAAAAAAATCTTCTACATTTGAAGCATATAAAAAAGAATTAATCACGAAAATTCCGGTTAATTCTATGCTTACTTGGGAAATAATGCTAAAATTTCCTCTAGAAAATAAAAATAAACAAAACAAAGATGAAAACGGGCGTCAACTTTATTTCTTTAAAATATTTTTTTTTAAATAGCCTGGTTTTATTTTCTCTTCAAAAAATAAAATTATATCTTCTTTATAAATAATACAAACGAAAAAAAATATGAATAGTGAAAAGAAATATTTATTTTTTAAGCTTAGTGGGGTTCGAACCCACGCAGTAATATACTATCGGGTCTTAAATCCGACGCCTTAACCACTCGGCCATAAGCTCTTGTAATATTAAATTATTGACTGTTTTTGTTTTTTAGGGTTTATCTTTTGTAGAAGATATCACAAAAAGGTTTATGTCTTTTCCAATCTTTACGCTGACAATTTTGATTACAGTAATAAGATTTTTCGCACCGCGAACATTTACTGAGCTTGTTTAACATTGTAGGAAATGCTTTACAATAAGAGCAAGAAAAGTATGGACGGGAAAGCGATGTCAAATCTATGGCTGGTGGATCATTAGAATAAGTTATGTCAAAAGCAAAATTTTTTCCACTTTTGGAAATTACAAACGCTATTTTAGCTCCATGCAAATGTTCAGAAACTTGTAATGCTCGTCTCAGTCGCAATTCTGTATCAATGGCAAATAAATCTGCTAAACAATCTTCAAATTTGGGATGAAGTAAAATATCTGAAACGTTTATATCAAGAGGAAATTTCTCTGTCGTTAAAAGATAATAGATGCATAAAAATGCAACAAGTGAATAATAGTCAGAACGTGGTTTCCACATTAATAGCTGTTCTTTACTTGGATCAGCTTTGAAAACACCTTGAGATGTGACGGTTTTGCTTGCATTTTTATAAGCTTTTTTGTCCGGATAGTTGCGAGTAAAGGATAATAATCGCCCTAGCGTGTGCTCGTCAAAGAAAGATTGTAATGGCAAAAAATTGTTTGCAAGAAGAGAAATTGGTTCATAGTCTAAAAAGGGTTGTATAGGATCTGGTAATTTTTTTTCACATTCTTCAATAAATGTTGAGGTGTCTATAATAATGTCGTTATCCATTTTGACTATCTCGGATTATGAGAAATAAAAATTCAGGTAAAGAGATATTTTGATTTTTTAAAATTTATTTTGGAAATTTTTAAATTATTTTTGTTTTTTCCAAAATTATTTTTTGGAAATAATTTTTGTTTTTTAAAAAAAGTTCAAAATTATGTTTTTGCGTTTCTGAATAAAAAAGTAAGCGGCATTTTACAGGTTAAAGAAACAAAAAAATGGACGCCTTCGAACAACATCTTTTGCAAGAACAGCAATTCAAGCTGATGACTGCTCAAAACCCCAACCAGAATGCAGCTGCAATGTTGCAGAAAGGGTTTAAACCAATGATTACCAAAGACCTTAAAGTGATTTGGGGTGAATTGGTTGACGGAAAAATGGTTCCACATATGGTGACGAGCAAAAATCCGCAAGGAATTGAAATTTCAACGACTGTTCCTTTAGAAGTGATTTTTGTTGGAAACAGTTGTAATGCACAATTGAGTAGCATGGGAAACGTTCGACACGAGCAATCAATGCCAATGATTCCATCGCATATGCATCATACGGAAGGAAGCAATTGTTTTCAAGAATGTCAATTTGATGCGTGGGATTCTGATCCCATGGTTGATATTGAGATGAACGAAGCCGCAAGTAACTTTTCAAAGAGTAAAGCCAAGCAAGGATTGACAATTGTTGCTTCACCAACGGGTGACGATTTTGATTCGCGTACCGTCGTTGAAAAGGTTCTCGGAAAACGCGGTCTTATTGTTGAAGCTATGGCATTTTTTGCCAGTCAACCTGAAAACCGTACCATTTTGGCGCAACGATTTCCTGAAATTTCTAAAAGTTATAGTGTTGATCAACAAAGCAGTATTTATCGCGCAGTGTTTGACGATTTGACGGGAAAATCTAACGGATACCATTTTGGTTATGAAGGTCGTGGAGGTGCAGTTACTTTGCCCGTTTACGGAAATTTGATGTTTGAAAGCATCAAAAAAGATCGTGACGGTAAACGTATTAAACCTGATAACGATAAATATCTTTCGGAAAATCACGATGCTACTGGCGGATTACGTTCAATTTTTAAAAAGTTTTATCCTCGTGCGACTTATCGCTATTTGAAAAAAACTGATCGCACCGGGAAAGAAGTTGGATTTCAAGACAATGACCAAAAAAGGTTGCATCAATTACACAATCCCGTTGTGGCTTTTGTTTTACGTGTTCGCATTTATTTCAATTCTTACAACAGTTTTACATTGGATGTAGAACCTGACCACAGTGGTATTAAAATTCTTTATGACGGTGAAGAATTTACGTCAAGTGAGATCGCAACATTTGATGAATGGAAACGGACAGGAACAGCACCTCCACGATTTCAAATTAATATGGCCATGGCAAGCGATCTCTCTGCTGTTGGTGACTTGGCCAAAAGTGATGCAATGCAAGCTCGTCGAGAAGAATTTTTCCGACAACGTGGCGGAAATGAAACACTTGCAATCACAAATGATGTTGATACAGCCAATTTTTTCGCAAGTGCTGATGCAGATACTGATTCTGTTGCGTCTGATGATGAACAACACTTTATCACCCCAAACAAAAAACGTAACACTGCTGATTAGGGATGGCGCCAGCGTCAACTTTAAATTATCTTTTTCGAAAGGAATTTAAGTTCTAAAATTAGCAATCAAGATTAATTCTTAGCTTTAACCAGAATTTTCTAAAAAAAAATCTGAAAATAAATTCTAAACTTAACCCAAAAATTTTCTCAAAAAAAATTCTGAAAAAAAATTATCAAAAAATTTTCTCAAAAAAAATTCTAAAAAAAAATCCAAAAAAAATTCTGAAAAATTTTTCTCAAAAAAAATTCTAAAAAAATTTTGATTTTGAGTTCATAATTTTATTTCGAGTTCATAATTTCATTCTTCGTTTTAATCAAGAGGATGGCTGAATGGAATGCTGAAGCAGGCGCGTTCGTTAACAAGCTTTTTTTTCATCAACGATCAAAAGATTGTTTGCCCGGAGAGGGAGATGGAGAAATGTGGCACGGGTATACACCAATGTATATTCCCAAAAACTGGCGTCGTCTTCTTTCAATTGAAGAAAAGAAGCTGAAAAAGATGCAGATCTCACTTGAAAGTGACCTTGGTGTTGTTTTAATAATGACGGGACATGCTGAACTTTATGAGTTTACTGGTGTGTGTAAAAGAAAGAAGATCTTTAAACGACGAACAGATCTAGAAGCTGTTCGTCGAAAATTACTGATCGAAGAAGAAAATCTTTTAGTTCCTTTGTACTGAATAAAACTTTACGCATATTACTGCCCGTCATGTTTAAAGAACATGTACAACCGTGGGAAGGTGTTGGGATATTTATTTCAATGATAGTTGTAATATTTGCATCTATTGTATTTAGTTTTATTTATAAAACGGTTGAAAATCAAACTAAAGATTGTTGTATGTCGGATGATTTTTTATGTCGATTTATAGTTGAAAGACAGCAACAACATTATCATTTTATGGTCGGATTATTTGTAGTTGGGCTATCTACATTAAGTTTTGTATTTGTGCTCCAAACCAGAATACCCGACCTTCTTCATTTTTCAAATCCCACCGCAAGCGTTCAACTTTTTTTTAGTTTGATATCGCTTATAAGTTTACTGAGTTTTTCGATTATTGGAATAATAGAATATTCTGATTATTTTGGAAACTGTATGAAAAGTTTTGGAAATTCTGTAAAAGTTTTAGGCTATTTTATTTTTATTTTAGCGTCAATCCTTTTTTTTGGAATAACAATTAAAATTTTACCCACTGAATCAGGATTTTTTGCGAATTTTTTTTTCCCAGAAAAAAATCAAATTTTAAAACCATTTCGATTAAGTTCAGAAACCGACGACGAAGAAGAAGAAATTGTATTGTAAGGTCATTTAACCTCGATAAGTGCAATGAAGTGTGTTTTTATAAATAGTGCGAAGCAGGTGCTTGAACGAGAGACCTGCGAAAATTTTGAAGATATGCAGACATTACTTGGCGGATACTTTGAAATTGCTGCCTGGTTACCCAATGGTGATACACTTTATGTGAACAGTGAGGCTTTAATACAAGCTGATGTGGATTACAATGCTTTTATTTTTCAAGGCAACAAGTATTTTGGGCATGGACTTATTATAAGTCATGATAGTGAGGGAAATATTCAGACACATCAAACGGGACTTCGATCCATATCAAAAATAGTATCTTTTGTAGATATGGAAAACATATATCTAACTGATCTTTTTTGAATATGTCATTTTGCATCATGTTTGAAATAAATGAAATAAAGCATTCGGAAGTTTTAGNGTTACTTTTAAAAATGACAAATAATTTTAANCATATTTCTGNTGAATCTACTGGATACATGATAAAGGGAATGTATAATAAAAATATTATTTTCATGGGAACTTTTCCTACGCCAATTCCTTTTATTAAAAATCTTCTTTTTGAAAAGTATAATCTTTGCTTGAAAAACATTTCAATGAAAAGCAAAACAAATTTTATTTGGGAAGACGTGGAAAAAAACACCATTGTCTTTTTTGGATCAAAATCAAATGTGGTTCGTGCTATGCACATGTTACAATCACGAATTAATAAACTAGAAATGGAAAATCCTGTTGTGGAAAAGGAATCTTAAATTTCAATTCTATTCCAACAATAAAATCGTTGAGCAATTGCACGTATTCGGCTATCTTCAATCGGGTGAATAGTTTTTAACACTTCTGCTACCCAATAAACAATTCCATTTTTTCTTTCATTTAATTGTTCATCTTGATAAAAATAAACAAGACGTTCTAACGATTCTAAAAGAATGTAGGGTAAATCGTAGGTATGCTCATCGTTTGTGCAGTGATCAAAAGCAAGAGATTCAAACGCATACAACAAAGGTGTTTCATATTGATTATCAGTTATAAATTGCATCGTAGTTTTTGTTCCTTTTAACGCAACTAAAAATGTACGAGCTGCTTGCAGTGAAACATTTTTGTCATAACCAATTTCATAGATATTCTTGTAGATGGCATCTAACCATTCAGCATTTAAAATATCTTTTTCTTGTTTAATTTTAACAAGAAAGATATTTTGAATTACCATACATGTCCAAAAACGTACTTCTGAACTGTAGCACGACGCCATAAATGTTGGAAGCATATTTAATTCCTCCATATTGACGTCATCCTACAAGGGTAAAAAAAGAATTTTAAAAATAACACCAAATTTATCTATTTTTAAAAAAATTGACTTACCAAATGTTCTGTGCATGAAATTATATTGTACAAAAATTGTAGCAACAAAAGTTGGCATCTTTCTTCCAATGTTTCATCCAGGAAAAGACTTTTAAAACGAGTCAACAGAATCTTCTGCACCTTCAAACTTATAAAGGTTTCTTCAACATTAGTGGTTACTTTAATAAGCTCTTCTAATGTGGAAAGGTAACTCTCTGCAACAAACAGTCCAAAGAGACGATCAACGTTGTCTTGATGATTCATCTTGTTGAAAAAGTGAGACAAAATGTTCAACTTCTTCTCAAAAAATGTTTTCAAGAATTTTTTTTTCAGAATTTTTCAAGATTTTTTTTTCAGAATTTTTCAAGAATTTTTTTCAAGAATTTTTTATTCAGAATTTTTCAAGATTTTTTTTTCAGAATTTTTCAAGAATTTTTTTCAAGAATTTTTTATTCAGAATTTTTCAAGAATTTTTTTATTTCTTTCAAATGTCAAAACTTGAGACAGGAAAATCACAAGTTTCAATTGGAAAATTTTCTATGGATTCTAGAAATGGGTCGGTAACAGAAATTTTCATCACAATATTTTTGTGCTGTTCTTTCATAGCTTTTTTTTCCTTTCTTGATTTTGGCTGATATTTATAATTTGGATGTAATTCTTTGTGAAGCTTGCTTGCAACTGTTGCCATCTTTTGAAACTTGTCCCGGATGGAAGACTTTTGTTGCTTGTTCCAAAGTTTTCCCAAAAGTGAAGAGATCTCAGCATTTGAAATTTTTGGATGGGAAACTTTAAATTTTGGTCGCATTTCCTGTGCATAAAACTAACAGTGAAAAATAACGATAAATTACTCTGATGTGTCATAAAAATAAAGTCCTATATAGCTGATCTGATCTTACCATGAATGCATTCATTGGTCGTTTTATATGACCAACCGCCACCATAATTGAATGTCGTCGGCTCCTTCCTTAAAAATGAACGTTTGTTTGAAATTTTCACAACCTTTTCATTTTTTTTTATAAAAAATCCGACGACAAATTTTTTTCAGGATTTTTTTATTTTATTTTTTTTTAAAAATATAGTTCATAAAAAATTTGTCAATTTACGTCATGAGTTCTTTTTTGAAATACACGGACACTGAGTTGAGTTTGTCGTCATTAATTGAAATGGCAGGACAAATTAGTTCATTATTAAGTTATGTTCAATTAATAGACACCACACAAACAAGTTTGCCACGACGAACCTTATCACATTCTACTGAAAATATAGATTTGGCGCCTCGACGAGCAGATGATCTACAGCGAAATGCGTTAGGACGGAAGAGAAGGGCATTATAATTTTTACAATTTTGAAAGAGGTTTATTTTTTTAATCAACATATATACGAAACATAAATACGAGAAGAAATTAACATACAAAATGGTTGATATAAAAAATATTAAATTCGTTCTTGTAGACAAGTACTCAAAAGAAAATGTATTTCCTGATTTGAGTGAAATTAAAAACCCTAACCCCTACCATAACCCTAACCCATCGGCCCAAATTTATGACTATTGCAAGGCTTCTTCCATGGAAGACATAAAAAGGGCAATTGTTAAACAAACTAATCCTGACGATGATTCGGAAAATTCACAGAGGGTAATTGACTTCTTGGGAAGTGTCGAAATGAAAAATGATTTGGAAAATTATGAAAAAACGACAACACCACTTTTTTCGTTACCAATATATTTATTACAACAGGGTAGTTTAAAACTCTTTAATTTAGCAATACATTGGATTGAGTTTAAATCAGAGATGCTTTTTCACCTAAATGCAGACCAGCTCAGGCTTAGTATTATACAAAGACTTCTAGATGAAAAAGATGGCCCTAAATTTTTAAATTATTTTTTAACGCTGGATTTTGGACCCCTCTTTAGCCCACATTTTATTGAAAGTCAGAAAGAAAAAAAAGAAGTTATGTCTTACTTAATGAAAAAGTATGACCTAAATTATATTGATGCCAAAAACAATAATTCTTTACATAATGCATTACTAAATACGAGATTTGACGGCTATGTTGAAAAACTCAATTCAAATACATTACGCATGGTTATTTACTTTTTACAAATAGAGAAAATTGATTTAAAATTATTTAACGAAGATCATTACACTCCTGAAGAATTATATCTAAAACAAATCTTTATAACAAAAAAACGAATCATTGATTGGGACGATTTTTACGTAAAAATACCGTCAAGTTATGATAACAGACCAAGGTTTGATACCGATATTATGGCAGACGACATTGACACTTTGTATCCGAATATATTTACCTTTGTCATTACAAAATCATTAAAAGAACATTTAACTTTAGGGGTCTCTGGTGTATTTTTTAATAATTATGTAAGAAAATATATTTTCTCGGAAAAAAATGTTGTGTTAAAAAATCACGAACAATTAATATTATTGATAAAAAAATACAAAGAGAAATTTGAGGAAGCCACATACACAGCTTTACTTTCAAAACTAGAGTTGCAAAAACCGGAAAATCCAGCAAAGAGGCAAAAACAAGACCATGCAATTCTAGAGAACCCCCCACCTCCAACAGATTCTGCGGATAAGGATCCTTCACCTAAAGTAAGAAAAATTGAAGAACCTATGATGGAGCATCAAGCACGAATTATACAGAATAAGTTTTTCAAACAACCCGCCTCTTTTTCTAGTTGGTACTAGTGAATTTTTTCTGCGTAAATTAAAATTTAATTAAATTTTAAAATGGTATATTTTTTTAAATATGCTTTAAACTAATTGGGCTTGGAAGTGAATGTCATAATACTCCAACTATCATCATGTTAAAACGTAAAAATGGACAGCTGTTACTGTCTGATATGATGGTAACAAAAAAATTAAAAGCAGATCCGGTTCATCCGACGGATAGCATACATTTAGATGTAGATGAACATTACACTGTGAATGAAAATGTGTATTACGATAGCGTAAAATCTGATTTATTTTTAAAACAGATAAAAGGACAAAACAAGAAAATAGAGGATTTTAATGATAGTGATATTTCCATGGAACAACAAATTATTCGTGATCGTTTATTGTGTTTAGAAACCCGTGAAAATATGTTAATTACGGGTGAAGCTGGCACCGGAAAAACTTTTGTGCAAATGTCTTTAATAAAGGCTTTGAAAGAAGCAAAGCAAAATGTGTTTCGAATTGGTCCAACGCATGGAAGTGTTGCAAATTTACCAAACGATTCAAGTACGTATCAAACATTTTTTTCAATGACACCTTCAAATGATTATTTAGATTTGAATTTAAAGAAAAAACATATTAAGGACATGCAAAATGCAGCTTTACGTCAACCTTTTATTCAGCGAGCAAAGCATCGTCAATCCCAAAGTACTCTTATTATTGAAGAAGCTGGTATGATAAGTGCCGAAGTAATTGACCTAATCTTGGCAACTTTGAATGAAATTGCACCTGACCGGTTTCGAGTGTATTTATTTTTTGATATTCTTCAACTTGCACCCGTTCAAGGAAATTTACTTGTACATTCAGAAAAAATTCAATTTACAAACACTTTAATTTTAAAAACTAATATGCGTCAAACAAATACCGAAGATGATTTTTTGGATTTATTACGTTCCACTGCCAAAAATACCCTAAGCGAATATCATTACGAAATTTTAAAATCACGTCGAACGCGGGTGGAAAAAAAATTTACCCGTCGTATTTGTGCAAGAAATGTGACAGTTGATGCGCACAATTTAGCACATTTAAATTCTTTACCAAGTGAAAAATACACTTTTCGTGCCTTGGATGAAGCTGTAAAAAAAATGCCCGATTATGGGTTGGCGCGATCACCTCGTTGGATAAGCTGGGGCATTGGTGCTAAAATTGTTTTTGAATCTACGCCACTTCACTCTATTGGCCTATATAATGGTGTAACGGGTGAAATTATCGATATGGTTGGTACGGATACGAATATGGTTTTGCCAGTTATATATATTGAAAAATATCATTCAAGTATTGTTGTGCATCCATATAAAGAAGAAATAATGACAGAAGTGACTGGTACGACTGTACCAACCATACAAGCTTATCGTACACAATTTCCTTTTTCAATTGCTGCTGCAACGACCGTTCATAAAGTTCAAGGGCAAACTTTAACTGGACCAGTTGAAATTGATTTAAAAGATATGACTAGCCCTGGACAAACATATACCGCACTTTCCCGACTTACAAAATTGGAAAATTTATTTTTAAAAAATCTTCCTGCTGATCGATATGGCGGTGGAATTGATGGTTTGCGTGTTAGTGAGATGGCTTTATCTTGGTGCAAAAATGTTCATCTTTAATTACAAAATATCTCCATTTTCAAGATCACCTTGAATTTCTTGAAGTATAATGGTTTCAAGATTGTCTTCAGCTTCAGCCACTGGATTTATAAATAATTGCGAATGAAAAGCTGCTTTTGAAAAACATTTATATTTATAAAGTATAGAATACAGTAAAAAATAAATTGTTGTAATCAATGTTAAAATTATTCCAATTATTGTAAATGGAGTAATTAAAAGATGTGAAAAATCATTTGAAATAAAACAATTCTCTTTCTCAACATGAAATAAATGATTCATTCCTAAAATAAATATTCCATAGGAAACTGCAATCGAACATGTGATTACAGTACTTGTTACAAAAAAGTATCCATATTTTTCAATCGGTCTAGAAAAAAGAAAAAATCCTTGTAATATTGATAAAATAACAAATGAAATATATAACGAAATAATAAGTCCTTTTATTTTTTCTATTGCACTGTCATAAAAGTTTAGTTTTATTTCACATTCAAAACTATGCGTTGGATGATGCAACACTAGAATAAAAGGAATTGTTAAAAAAACAATCGCACCCAAAGCAAAAATATATCCTAAAACATTTTCAAATTTTAAATGTTCCATTCTTACAAACATGTAAAATGGTTTTCATTTTACACCATGCTTATTAATATAGTAAAAACTGCAGCTGAAAATGTTCTCAAAAGTCTTGGACCAGGACATTCTGAAATTGTTTACGCAAATGCGATGGCAGTCGAACTTCGTCCCCTCGTTCAAAAAGTTGAACAGGAAAAAATCTTTACCCTACAACATAAAAATGTTCATGTTGGTTTTTGTCGTCTAGATTTTGTTCTTGATGATACATTTGTCATTGAAATAAAATCTGTAAGCCAAACAACACTTACTCATCATACACAATTAAAACGTTATCTCCGATTACCATTTGTAACTCAGGGCGTGCTTATAAATTTTGGGACAAGAGAATTGGATTTTTTTTCATACAGCCAATAAAAAATTTATTCTTTATTCTTTGTTCTCTTCGCACAAACGTAAACTACTTGGGTAAAAGGGAATATGCTTGTTTTCAGGATGAATGTAACTTTTTGTTAATATCATGTATCGCATTCTTGCAGAATTTTGACTAGATTTTTGTTTTGTTTTCTTTGGGGATTGCGTGTGCCATTCCTTGGCAATAAATTTTTGCACTTCCGACGACATAATAAAATGACTTGTCTACAACTTTATTTCTTCTTATATATAAAGAGAACAAAAAAATCATTTGATTTTTTTTCTTTATTTCTTTATTATTAAAAATAATCCGAACCTATCGGCATTCCATACATATCCACACCCTTTTCGTCTGGATGAAAATCACGGTGGAACCCTAAGTCACTTAGGTATTTGAGAAAGAAAATGCCCCATAATTTGTGCCTGTGGCTGCGGAGAATCGCCTCTAACAGTTTCCGCTTGTTTTCTTTTTAAATATTCATATAATGCTTCTTTCATTTCTAAAAAATTCACGTCATGATTAATTTTTTCCATAACGTCGCCGTTTCTTTCATTGTCCCTAATCAGTTCACTTTGCCAAGGCATCAAATCATCTTCGTGGGCATTTTCACCTCTTCCTCGTCCACCATATCGACAAATTGGTGTATTAGTTATAATCTTTTTAGTTGTAACTAAGTATCCATCAACTAGTTTAACGTTATTATCTCTAGGGTTTATCGCATCTCTTACAAGTGCTGTCCAATGAACAACACCTTTTACCCATGCATTTAATCCTATTTCAGATTCATAATATTCTAATGCGAGTTTTTGTTCGGCTGATAATTTTACGATCAAAGTTGAATTATTTTCAAAGTCAGCTCCTAATTTATAGGTTATTATTTCTTCGGTGTCTTTCAGATCTGGTTTTTCATTGCCGTCTTTATAATCCAAAACATCTAAAACGGTATTAGGCTCTCCTTCCTTATAAAAATGCTGTTTACGGGGTTTATTCGATTGGGTTGGACGCTCTTTCAGTTTGTTGTCTCTGATTTTTTGTAATCTTTTTATTTTCTCTTTTACCCCCTCGTCTAAATTGTCCAGACTGCGTTCTAAATCAATGCCTCCATAAAAGCCTATAATAACGTTCTTTTCAATCACTTGATTTGCCCGAACGACAATTTTTTGAATTTTTTTTTGAAATTCAACTTTGATCTGTGGAGATGTTTGCGGGTTTAGTGTATAGTCGAAATCAAACTTATCTTGTACATTAGCAAACAATTCATTAACTTTGTCCTTTTTTTCATATTTAAACAAAAAATCAATTAAATCAACTTTCGTTACTTCAAAGTCAATCTGATCTCGATCGGGATGTGTACTCGTTTCATTTCCATTACGCTGAGGCGGATCGTCTTCGCTGGGATCATTAGTTTCCTGGCTGTTCTGCATCATCTCACCCCGGGGCGTTAATTCTCGAGGCAAGGTTGCTTCGACAATTTTATCTTCCCCTCCAGGTTGACTAGCAGTTTCAGATTGACTTTCATTTTCAGATTCATCCACGAATTCTATTAAAATTACCCGATTGGGTGGTTCGTAGCTGTCGTCATTATTTGGCGTGGAATCGGGTGTTAGGATTATTTTTATATCATCGGGTTTATTATTTATATTAACCGCATATGTTTTAAAAGCAGCCAAACATGGATCCGTTTTTTCATTTTCCAATTGACATAAATCAAAGGATTTATGGTCACTTTGACTTATGTAGGAATAAAAACGAGCCATGTCAGGTTCTTTAAAAAACTGCTTATCAATTTTTAATCCTGAATTTTTGGTTTTAACAGCGTCAAAGATAAAGCCCGATATAACAAATTCTTCAAGTGCTGTTAATATTTTGCCTATATCTTGTTTTGTTAAAACATCGGGTTTAGATGTAAGAATCCGGTCCAATTCTTGGGGTGTAGAGTAGTAAAAATGTGCTTTGATTTGATTTTCATCTAAAGATACCTCCATTACTTTTTTTTCCAAACTTAATATTGTGATCCAAAAATCAAGAAGAGCTTTGATGGTATTAGGAAAGTTTGCATATGCAAAAATACGTTTATTTATAACTTTTTTAAAAAAATCATTTTTAAAAAACAACCGTGCACTTTCTATGTTATTTTTATCAAATAATTTAAAGTTCATAATTGTTGCATAATCATCAAGTTCATCTTGGCATTTTTTCTTTAAATCATCTCCAATCAATGTTTTCTCTGGGTTTGGTAATGAAAAAAACCCATATTTTGTGTAATAATTTCTTCCTAATGTATATTTTTGAAATAAATACAGAGCCCATGATTCGTAAACGACTTCCGTAGCAGGGTCACTTTTTTTTGAAGATAAATCTTGAAGTTTAATATATTTACAGCCAAATATAAAACTTAAGGTTGTTATAAAATAAACGCACATATATATTGGTATGTTTTTCAAATATGTTTTTTGTTCTTCGTTCAAATAATCGTAATACGTTCCATTCCACCAATTTAGATACGAAAGATAACAATATAAATTATTTTGAGAATCTTTTTTTATTTTGATATTAAATAGAAAGCTTGGGTCATAAATTTCTAAATAATCTCGAGTGTTACCAAACTTAATTTTAAACTCGCATTCAACTTTGTTATATGTAAATTTTATTTTTTTTTCCTTATTTTTATTAAGTAACTCCAAATTCTCATCTTTTATTTCATATTCCAAATCTTTTAAAAAGTCGGTTAAAAATATTTTATAAGGAGACTTGGTTTCCCTTTCTAAAATTAGAGTTGACATATATTTGGACTTTTTATACGCATCTTGAAATTCTAGTGATATAAATGGTACATCATTTTGAAAGTCAGAGTCCCTTTTCTCATATGCTGCATCAAACCATTCAGGATACTTAAAACCTTTAAAACCTTTTTTTTGCTTTTGTATTTCCTTTTTTATTTCGTTGAGTCTTTCTAAAATTTTTTTATTCTTTTCATTTAGTTTTTTTATTAATTCATCTGGTTTATTTTGTGTCCGAAAATATATAGTATACACCATATCCAATTCTCGAAAAAGAGTTTCTACCTCCTGCAAAAAAAGGTCCCTTCGAGTACTTGCAAAAATGTTTGTGTTCCATAAATCAAATCCGAGTGGGTCTTTATCTTTAGGCATCGTTACCTGATGCATATATTCCTGATCCCAGGCAGCTCCTCCAGCTGACGGTAGCATTGGCTTGTACATTTTTACTAATTATATTCTTAATATAAAACTTACCGTAAATATACTACTTACTTAAAAATACAATTATGCATTAGGCCTCTTCTTTTCTGCTTAGCATTGTTTCTTGTTCATCTTTTGTTGCCTTTAAAAAAATACCCTTTGCCCATCGTTTAAAGGTTTTCATTAGACTTATTTCTTCGTCATTACACTCCATTTTACAATGCGGATTAATTGTAGAAATTCTACGCTCGCATATATACCATGATATATACTCTACCGCTATAATCACTTAAAAATGAACCTCACTAATATTCATAAATCTTTATTGCTTTTCTTTGCACTATGCAGTTTTACAAGTTTTGTTCTCCTATTTCAATTTAATACTACTAATGGAGTTTTGGCAGAATATACAGATTCTACCATGGAAATTAAATTTGGTCTGCATTATATTGAAGCCGCGCAACGCTCCGAAATACAAGTTATGTCATATGATATTCTTTGTAAAGAACAGATGTTAGGAAAAAATGCATGTTCTTCTCGTGAAACATTGGAGGATCAAACAACTGCTGCAACATATGTCACTCTTGTTTTCTGTATAAGTTTATTTTCAGTGTTTTTTTTTGTTCTAGAAAAAAACGAATTATCCCTTACTTTAAAGATTATTGGGATTGTAATTATTTTAATATATGTGGCAGATGTTGCTCTCCATGGAGTTATGTTTAGTGAAAATGATTCTTTTTACTCGGCATTAAAGGAAGGATTTGCTGACCAAGGTGATATTGGATCTTGGAATCAAGGTCAAAGCATGGTTTATATTGGCGGTTCTCTTATATGTCATTTGGCAATTCCAGGAGCTATTTTAATTGGTTTTTTCGGCAATTTGATTTATTCATATTGTAAGAAAAATAATGGGTATATTGGAGTAGCTTAAAGATATTTTATGTAATTTTGGTTTGTTAAATTATAATAATGAACGTGTAAAGAAATTTGTGATTTTCCTGAATTCATATTATTATAATCATTAGTAACATGCGCGTAGGCAATAAAAATATGTTCAACTTTGTTTCCTGTCATTTTTTGAAATATATCTCGATAATAAACAGCCTGCGCAAGGTCGTCTTTTTCTGCTTTTGTTTTAAAATTTGCTACTTTTCCCCATCGAGTTTTAAATTCCCAAATGGCGTAGCCAGGATAAGTCACTCCATTCCCGTCATTATAATCTTTTGTAATAGCATCAATTCGAGAAAACTTTATTCCGTCAACTTGTGTTGTTTTTTTAAAATCATAGACAGGAAATTCTACTGCCACAATAGAATCTTTTAATTTGTCATAAAATAATTTAGCAATATCATTAATAATTGGCGGAAGTTGGGTTAGATAAATGTTTAAAGCTGACCAATTTTCTATACCATTTGGTAGAGTCGGCTTTCCATTTAATAGCATAACTGCTACTGCATTATGACAAGCGGAACCTAAAGTAGACGATAAATTTGTTAATTCAACTTGCTGACATCCTGTTTTTGCAAGTAAATGGTATAAATTACTTTTATTTACTTCAATTTTTCTTATCGTTTCAGTTTTAGACAAGTCAATCTGTGAAGATAATTCCCAACAATTTTTTCTTTTCATTTCTGCATAACTGACAAGAATGGCTCTTGATACTAATATCTTATTATCCCGAAAAGAAACATAATCGGTATCTTCAGATTCTAAACCATTAATTGCTTGCAAATCAGACAAGGTACTTCCCCACCAAGAAAAGCAACTACAAAATTGCGCAGTATGATTAAATATAAGGTTTACATCAAAATAAATTTCTGCCGTCCATTTTCTTAAATTGTCATTGGGAGGAATAGTTTTTAACAACGTCGTCCATTTTTCAATAAGATTTTTTCTCATTTTAGCTTTAAATTCTCCGTAAGATTTAACAGGGACAATCTGTTGTGGATGTAACATTATATCATTAAACTCAATAATGAATGTTTTAAGCTTTTGTTCACTAAAAATAGCTGGAAGTTTAAAAGGTCTAGAACCATCAATGCCGATTTGATCTATTTCAAAAGATATAGCTTTTATTCCATTAAATCCGTCAAGCTTTTCAAGTGTAACCTCCGGAAATCTGTGTTTATGAATAATATTAGTATCTTTTAATTTAAATGTATACTCTGTTTCGTTTCCTTTTTTTTCTATTTTTCTTATGAATGGAAGATTATAAAAATCCTTATTAAATTTTGATGGATTTCCATTTACAATAGCTTCAATTTCATCTTTATTTAATTCACTTTGCGACACTAGATCGGCACCCCTTTTAAACCAATATTCCTGAAACATATAAGCACCTTTTTCACACGCATCAAACATAATTTGCGCGTCCGCTAAAATTTCTTTTAGTCGATCTAATGTTTTTGGCATATTTGGAATATCATGAACTATCATTAATCTTCTATCTCCTGTAAACACTGGTCGCCCTTTTTTAGATTGCACTGAATTTGTATCAATGATTTCTTTTGGTGATAGTTCTTTTATTTTTTGTTTAGCCTCAATTAATTCTTTTGCACAAGTTTCACTTTCTTTATTTCTTTTTTCATATTCATTTTCCTTTTTTTTTTGTTCCAATGTAAATTCCAAAACTTTTTTTTTCTCGATTTGTAAATTTTGGCTGTTGATTAATCGTTCATGTTGAAATTTTTTTAATTCCGCTTGAAGGAAACTTATTTTTGTTTTTTCGGTTTGAAGTTCATTTTGTAATAACTGCCTCTGTTCATCTAATTCTTGGACTTTTTTTCCGGTTTCTTGTATTTTTTTTTGGTCATTTTCTTTTTCTATTTCAAAAAATTCTACTTGATCTTTAAGATCAGCATTTGTTTCTTGTTTAATAGTCAAAGTGTTATTTGCATTTTTTTTAAATTTTTCCAACATTTCTTGAAGTTTTTTATTTTCTTTTATTTTTTCTTGGCAGTCACTGGAACACTCTGCTTCTTTAGCTTGAGCAGCCTTTAAATCATCTCTTATTTTTTTTTGTTGCTGTTCGTGATTTTTTTGCAAATCTTTTTTTTCTTCTTCTTTTCTTGCAACAAGGGTTTGACATTCTAAATCTTTTTTTTTTAGTGAAGAAATATATTTACTTTGTTGTTTTTCAAAATCAAGATTTAAAACAGATGCACGAGTATTTTTTTCTTTTAATTCGTTTATTTGTTTTTGTAATTGAAAAATCTTTGTTTCTGTCTCGCTTTGAGATTTACGTATTTTTTCTTGATAACTTTTTATTTCTTTAGTTTGAATTTCTGATTTACTTTCACTAATTGCTTTAAAATAATTATGATCAGCTTCTTGTAATTGATTAATATGATGTAATGTTTTTAACTCATTTTCCAAATCAATCCGTTTTTTTTCTTGTGCATGTATTCCTGGTCCAGTCAAAAAGTCAACTAATTTTCCGTCCTTTAAAAATGTCGATAACATTCTGGATTTATTAAACTTTTTATTTCTTCTTATATATTATCGCTCGTTATTTCCTAAAAAAATGATGTACTCTTGGCTGTGTACGTTCATTCCTTGTTTTTAAAGCATGACAATTATTACATAACGCTTGTAAATTACAAAGTCTATCTGATCCACCTTTATGTCGTGGTATTATGTGATCAATTTCTGCAGTTACAGGTAGCACTTGTTTACATTTCATACATTTAAATTTTTGTTTTGCACTAAGTTCCCATCTTGTCTGTACCGAAATTTTTGGTCTTGGTGGTCGTTTATGCTTTTCATAGGAAAGCATTACACTCTCAGATACCTGAGGAACTTTTCTTTTTATTTTTCCATTAATTTTAAATCGAAGGCAAAAAAATATAATTCTCCGTAGTTCATATTTTGTTACTGTCACATATTTACATCCGTCCCGTTTCAGGGAAAAATAGTTACTTTTCATTCTCAAAATAATATGGTCTATAAGCCATTTGTCGTCCAGCTTAATAAACATTCTTAAAATGAATTTATATTCTTTTCTTGGCTCGCTTACCCTCCTTTTATTTTTTGCAAATGCAAATGCAAATAATTGCGGCGAGGTTAATGGCGCAGATTCATATGCGTGTAATTGCACCAATGGCAAAATAGATGAATGCGACGATTTATCTGGATTGACTCCAAAGAATATTGAGGACATTGAATTATTTTTTTACAACCTTACAATTTTCGACGGATCCTACTTAGCCAATTCGGCTGTAGTAGATTTAGTTCTTGAAAGTAATAATCTTGTACCGGAAAATATTACAAATTTGCCATCAAGTGTGAAATATCTAGGTATCGAAAATGAGCATCTTACAAAATTTGACGGATCCTTCTTAGCTAATTCGGCTGTAGTAGGTTTATCTCTTGAAAGTAATAATCTTGTGCCGGAAAATATTACAAATTTGCCATCACGTGTGATATTTCTAGGTATCGAAAATGATAATCTTACAAAATTTGACGGATCCTTCTTAGCTAATTCGGCTGTAACAGTTTTATCTCTTGAAAGTAATAATCTTGTGCCGGAAAATATCACAGATTTGCCATCAAGTGTGACATTTCTAAGAATTGTTAATGATCAACTTACAAAATTTGACGGATCCTTCTTAGCTAATTCGACTGTAACAACTTTATACCTTGAAAGTAATAATCTTGTGCCGGAAAATATCACAAATTTGCCATCAAGTGTGACATTTCTAAGAATTGTTAATGATCAACTTACAAACTTTGACGGATCCTTCTTAACTAATTCGGCTGTAACAACTTTACATCTTGAAAGTAATAATCTTGTGCCGGAAAATATCACAAATTTGCCATCGAGTGTGAGAGAGCTAGGTTTATATATAGAGGAGTTATATAGTTTAAATCTGTCCTTTTTGGCTAATTCATACGTAAATGTTTTATATTTTTACGGAAACAACACTGACATTTTACCACAAAATATTACAAACAGGCCATCAAATATAACCATTAAATTTGAACCATTTCCCATACCAGAAATAACACCAACACCACCAACAACACCAACACCACCAACAACGCCAACACCAACACCACCAACAACGCCAACACCAACACCCACCAGCAGTGAAAAACTCAGCACAGCCTTAATTATTGTGATTGCAATTTCAAGTTTTATTTTTGTGGCTGGTGGATTATATGCATTATATTTAAAATGTAATGGTAAAGGTGGAAACTATAGTGAAGTATCAAAAGCTTAATACAGTGACTTCAAGTACCCTAAAAAGACATTTTTTTCAATTTCTGTGTGCATTTTTCTTGAAAAAAAATCAGCACAGGCTTCGTGGACCCTTTGTTGAACCGATGAATGATTTGAAATTTTTCTTTTGCGTGATGGCTGATGACTGCTTTCTTCTGAGCTAGTTTCAATATCACTAAAATCTTCGTCTGATGAAATAAATACATCGTCATCCACAACAAAATTGTCTTCTCGGCTATACCCATCCATTGTAAGGCTAAAATTTACGTTTGGAAATTGACGAATACAATTACTTCCAACATAGATGAACAGTTCATCAATGTTACTTTTTAAAATAGCACTTCGTCCTATACTTGCTGGCATTCCACATATACATCTTACTGCTTGATCATTTTCAATACAAAATAATTCCCATTCTTCATAACAATTTGAACGTTTTGTGATTAGTTTAAGTCGATTATCGCGATTTTCAACATTTTGTTTTCCGCCAAAGGTATCATAAGCTGCCGTGTAAACACCGTTTAAAAGTTCAAGTTCGTCCATGGTAATAAAATGACACAAATAATTTTATTTTTATACTCGTTTACAAAAGGGAATATGCCAATGAACACCTAATTCATCAACGCAGCGAAGAGAACAAAAAAAAGTCATGTTGCAATCAGTACACGCCACAGTTGCTTTTTTTTGACAATTTGCACATTCGCCAGGAACTTGCGAAATTCCTCGAACTTGTAACCAGTCTTCTGCTTCTGTCGTACCAGCTTTACGCATGAAATAAATTGCAGCTTGTAAATTTAATGGTAAAGTTGAATTTAATGCAATTGGTTGAGGAAGATAAATATAAGATTCAATCACATTTTCGGTAGCTAATCGACCAAGCTGTTCAAGAGCTTTTAAGGAAGAACCTTCAAAAACATTTGGGTATTGCGAAGCTTCCGCTGCTCTTTTAAAAAACGTTGCCGCCTTTGTCTTATTTTTTGGCGCAAAAGATCGTCCTTGAGAAAAACATTTCCCAATGTAATATAAAGCATCAACATTCGAACTATTTTCGTCCTCATAAAATGATTCTTGACTTCCTAATTCAGCTGCCTTCATATACCAAGAAAACGCCATTTTTTCATCCGGACACTTGAAAGAAATTCCATGCTGATAAAAATTTGCAGTTGCTAAAATTCCAGGTAGATATAAAAGATTTGCTGCTCTTTTATAATAACTTAAAGCTTCAGTCAACAAAGGTTTCTTTTCACCGGCTAAAGACTCTAAAACATTTCCCGCACACCAACACGAAAGCTCATCATCTTGATCAGCGGCAAGTTTGAAATAAATTAATGCCTTTTCTACATTACAAACTACTCCTCTTCCTTCATGGTATCGAACTGCTAAATAATAAAGAGCGTCTACATTCTTTTCATCGGCATACACATGAAGACCTTTTATAATATCTTGTTCGTTGGCAGTATTCTTTAACTCTTCATTGAGTTCGTACTTAATAATTGTTGCTATGTCCATAATGGCAAAAAATGAACAAAATAAATTTAAGATTTCAAATTATTAGGCAATTTTTTAAGATTATTTTTTGAGAAATTTTTGAGGAAATTATTTTGAGAATTATTTTTCGAGAATTTTTTGAGGGAATTATTTTTTGAGAATTTTTCAGAATTATTTTTGAGAATTTTTGAAAATTATTTTGAGAATTATTTTGTGAGAATTTTTCTTGAGAATTTTTTGAGGGAATTATTTTTTGAGAATTTTTCAGAATTATTTTTTGAGAATTTCTTAGAATTATTTTGTGAGAATTTCTGAAAGAATTCTTTCGAGAGTTCTTGATTCTTAAGAACGATTTGTCTTTCATAATTCGTGTTTTGCTCGAAATGCCACGCAAGGGTAAAAAAATGTCTTTGGATGCTTTTCAAGCACTTTGCCAAAAGGATGAGCTAGAAAAGGAAAGTTTACGCAAGGAGCAGGAAGAAAAAGATAGAAAGGTTGAAAAAGAACGGCAATTGCGTTTAGACAAAGCTGCTGCAGAAGCCTTTTGTGGCTACTCGATTCCAGTTGCATATGATGACAGTCTTCCAATTGTGGAAGTGCCTGCAGATGTACAACTTATTGCGTTCAATTTTGCTTTGTTGTCTTTGTTCAACATTAAGGGGTTTTCTATGAGCGAAACTATTGCAGCATTCAAAGAAGTTTTTGAACCGTTTTACATGAACTTTATTCTTGCACCAAAAAACTTTCAAGGTTATTTGAAGGACAAGCCAACACGAGCAGGTATCCAAGAATGGATTGATGACTATGCTGTAAGCCGACACAGTGTAAGACATCGACTTGCACACGCCGACGAGTGCTGGCGATTTTTAATGTATGTTTCCGCCGAAACATGTTTAAAGAGCTTTGCACAAATTTTCCCGAACTGGCTAAGTATTTCAAAAAATGGTAAATTGACCTGGAAGATTACTTCTGAAACGTTTATGAAACAAACGTTTCCAGTTTATCAATGGCATGGATTTTTTAAAGCTCAAGAACAGAAAAAAGAAAAACGAAAACAAGAATTGCTACAAATAGAAGATGATTTTTAAGTTTCGAAATAAACATTTTACAGGGTTCTAACCCTAACCCTAACCCAATCATGAACGATGATGAAAAACAGTTTGAAGAGGTCATGTGTATTGTATCAAGAGAATCAAAATTTACAACGTACCTGTTAGGTAATTTTGAATTAGAGGTATAAAACAAGTTCATAGACGTCTAGTCCTAATGGTTTCTTTTTTATTATCTAGGCTTAAGTGGCAAAAATGATTTTTTTGACGCAGCCTCAGAAAATTACAATGATATTTTAAAACTTGTCTATCCAACTATCGTTCCAACGTTGGTTGAGTTTCATAATATTTTATGGAAATGTGCAACATATTTACAAATCGAAAGAGATGTTTTACAAGGAGCCAAAAAAGCTGTTAAAGCGGAAACTGTTACTGTTGCACTTGATACTCTTCGCACGTCCATGCAAGCAGGGACAAATACCTTCGAAGAGACTTTTGGTCGAGCTATGACGGTAATTATTTTTTTTGCTTTAAATCATCGATCATTCACTATACTAATTTTTTTATTTTATTTAGTACGGAGAAATGCGCGAACTTTATGGCTAAAACATTAGCTTCAAAAAATTACAACGATATCTTAAAACGCGTCTATCGCAAAATAATTACTTTTCATTCTCAAAGTAATATGGTGTATAAGCCATCCGTCGTCCATTCTAATAAACATTCTTAAAATGAATTTATATTCCTTTCTTGGCTTGCTTACTCTCCTTTTATTTTTTGCAAATGCAAATGCAAAAAATTGCGGCGCGGTTTACGGCGCAGTTCAATATAATATTTTTGCAAATGCGTGTTATTGCACCAATGGCAAAATAGATGAATGCGACGATTTATCTAATTTGACTCCAAGGAATAATGATGGTATTACATTATATTTCTCTTCTGCGGGCCTTACAAATTTCGACGGATCTTTTTTAGCCAATTCGAGTGTAACAATTTTAGATCTTTCTTTTAATAAGCAGCTAAAGACAGAAAATATTACAAATTTTCCATCGAGTGTGCCACAGCTTTATCTACGTTATAATGGCCTTACAAATTTCAACGGATCCTTCTTAGCTAATTCAAATGTAACAACTTTAGCTCTTTACGAGAATCAGCTAAAGACAGAAAATATTACAGAATTTCCATCAAGTGTGAGAGAGCTAAATTTACAAAATAGTGGCCTTACAAATTTCGACGGATCTTTTTTAGCCAATTCGAATGTAACAACTTTAGATCTTTCTTATAATAATCAGCTAAAGACAGAAAATATTACAAATTTTCCATCGAGTGTGAAAGAGCTATATTTAAATTCTAATGGCCTGAAAAATTTCGACGGATCTTTTTTAACCAATTCGAACGTAACACTTTTAAAACTTTCTGATAATAAGCTAGTGTCTGAAAATATTACAAATTTTCCATCGAGTGTGATAGAGCTAAATTTAGGAGATAATGGCCTTACAAATTTCGACGGATTTTTTTTAGCCAATTCGAATGTAATAACTTTAGATCTTTCTAGTAATAATAATCTAAAGACAGAAAATATTACAAATTTTCCATCGAGTGTGAGCGAGCTATATTTGAGAAATAATGGCCTTACAAATTTCGACGGATCTTTTTTAGCCAATTATAATGTTAGAAATTTAAGACTTTACGGTAATCCGCTCGCGTCTGAAAATATTACAAATTTTCCATCGAGTGTGACATGGCTAGGTTTAGGTATATATCGTCCTGAAATTTCTGATATGTATGTCTTTGGCAATTCTATAACACACTTACAGCTTCAAATGTTACACAACCCTACATCAGAAAATATGATCAATTTTCCATCGAGTGTGAGAGAGCTAGGTCTATATATACATGAATTTAATAGTTTTAACGCATCTTTTTTGGCTAATTCAAACGTCCAAAATGTATATCTATTCGGAAACGAGACTGATATTTTATTACAAAATATTACAAACAAGCCATCACATATAAACTTTAAATTTGGATTTTTACCAGAACCAGAAATAACACCAACACCAACAACACCAACAACGCAAACTCCACCACCAACACCAACACCAACACCAACACCAACACCAACACCAACACCAACACAAACTCCAACACCAACACCAACAAGCAGTGAAAAACTCAGCACGGCCTTAATTATTGTGATTGCAATTTCAAGTTTTATTTTTGTGGCTGGTGGATTATATGCATTGTATTTAAAATGTAATGGTAAGGGTCGGGGTTATCAAATTTTTACTACCCAACCCCAACCCTGAAAATACATCCGTCCTGTTTTATTTGAAGAGACTTTTAGTCGAACCATGACGGTAATTATTTTTTTGCTTTGAATTATCGATCATTTATTTACGTACGCAAACTTTATGGCTAAAACATTGAAATAAAATTTAAAAAAACGCAAAAAGGTAGCCTATACCCATAGGGGGTAAAAACGTAAGGGCGTCAATACGACGATTAATATTCTGTTGCAATTCGTAGCATTCAGTGTGAAGGGTTTCCAAATTAGCATCTTGAAGGTAGTTGCGAAGATGAATGGTCAAACTTTTTTTTTCAGAGAGGTAGATATTCAACAACACTTGAATTCTTTCTTGTTGGTCAGCATATTTGAAAACAGTTTCGTGTCGTTTAGCATCGGCCATTTTGATGTCAGTGTCACTTGATTCACTAAGCTTACAAAGGGTATATTTGATGCCTGCTTCTACACGTTTCTCGTGATATTGGCGTAAATAGTTTCGCAAACTCTTTACATCTTGTGACACTTTATCCACAAAGTGACGAATACCAGCAGTTTCGCGCCATTTTGGTGATTCAGAAAGCTTTTGATTATGCGCATTCTCAACAAAATCGTATCGTGGCATACCGTCTTCATCAACAAGTGGGTTAAGGTTCATTTCAACTTCTTGTTCATTCTTCCATTCAATGTAATGAGGGTTGTGTTTGACAGATGGATCCAAAAGAATTTTACCAGTTGTCCAGTCAAAAAATGTTTTGCACTTGATACACCACATTTGAAAACATCCTTCAATACGAAAAATACGTTCTTGACAAGCTTGGTTAGGGCAGCATTTTGTATCAAGTTGAATAAGCGAAATACTTGCTTGAGCAGCTTCATTGCATGGCTCACTTGGATGCGAAACAGATTGACAATCACGACAAAATGATTTCTTGCAAAGAATACATTCCATCTCAAAATTAAGAAATCCTTCACACAAACTTGAAAAACAACGAACAGATGATACTTGAATAGATTCATTACCAGATTCAATTTGCTGCACACGAAAAAGTTGTTCACGAAGAAGTGCTCTTTGACCTGCAAGTTTCATTTCAAGCTCTCGCTTCAATGCACTTGTTTCCTTCACCATAGCTATCAAAGGAGCTGCTGCAATTCGCCCTTGAGCACGCTTCAAAATTAACGCATCCGATTTCTTATCTTCCGCAATTTGATTAGCTTTCCAAACAGCCTCCATCTTTTCTTTCAAAATAAGTGGAAACCCCAAAAGCTCCCATTGACTTCGAGGTATGATAGCAAAACAATTCAAACAAGACACTTCCTTTTTAATTTCTAAATGGCCTTCAAAACAACCAATAAAATGTGTCCATACCTGACAAGTGTGGCAAGTAAACCCATTTCCTTCTTTCTCGCCATCAAAACAAACAATACACTGAGATTCTTCGTCTAATTTACGCTTCTTAGCACAAGGTTCATCCGGAAAGAGTCGATCCGTAAAGGTCGGACTCCACACACGCTCGGACAAATCATCTTCATCTTCACTCAAAGATTCATTACTATCAACATCAAGATCATCCCACGAGTCTTCGTCGTCAGATACGACGATGGGATGAGCGCTAGACATGATTGAAATTATGGCAAAAATGAATACCAAACTTCTAAGAATTTTTTTCCCAGAATTTTTTTCCCAGAATTTTTTTCCCAGAATTTTTTTCCCAGAATTTTTTCCCAGAATTTTTTCTCAGAATTTTTTCTCAGAATTTTTTCTCAGAATTTTTTTCTCATTATTCTTTAGTCGTTGTTGCTTACATTTTTAGATTTGAAAATGCACCGCCATTTGTGTGAACGTTTAAATGTAGTATGGCCACTCCCAGATGACTGTATTTATTTTGTTCTGTTAGAACACATTTGGGGAAGGGTTCTTAATTCTCACCCAAATATACCTTTAGATGAATTTGGACCAGAAATGTACCGCAAAAAGCAAGTCGGTGATCCAATTATACTTCTTGTTTTAAATAAAACAAAAGATCAACATGGCGACTGGATTTATGTCGTTACTTCCGATTGGATCAAAACACATAAAAAGATGACATCACCTCGTTGGCTTCTAGCAGATGTATTATCAAATTATACACGATTTTCTAGGAATGAATTGTGTCTTGAAGTCAATCGACTTTCCAAATAAATAAAAGTACACTAAAAAACGTTTCTGTATATAAAAGAACCACGTGCTCTTTGTTTATATTTCAAAATGAAACTTTTATTTATTTTCGTTTTGGGGTGTGTAGCTTATGTAAACGCATTTCCCGTAAATAACGCAGTGTCTGAAGATGATAAGGTTTATTCGGCGGAACTGGCCAAAATAAAAGAAGAAATCGGAAATAGTATGATTCAAAAAATTGTTGAAGAAAATGTCTTTCACGATCCTCCAACTAAACTAATTGAAGAAGGAAGTGGAGGTTCCAAAGAAAATAACCTATTGTCCCAAGAAACAGAAGAAGAAATGGATAATAAGAAAGAAGAAAGTATGATTCAAAAAGAAAAGGAACCAGACGCCTTTGATGTTGCTTTAACAAAATTAATGGAGAAAGAAAGTAGTGGCACCAAAGAAAACAAGAAACAATGGCTAAAGAATATGAGGTTTCGCCAAAAAACAAACGCCTTCAAAAAACAAACGTCTCCCCCAACTTAACTATTTTCGGGCGCTATTTTTTCTTTCTTCGCAAAATAAAGAAATAAATAATATTTTCTGTAGGTAGTACACAAGAATAAACACATTTACCTTTTTTTTGGTTCAGATTTTTTTTTGGTTCAGAAATTTTTTTTGGTTCAGAATTTTTTTTTGGCTCAGAATTTTTTTTTGGTTCAGAATTTTTTTTGGTTCAGAATTTTGGTCGAAAAAATATTTTGATCTTTTAGTGATTGGTTCCCCGTTCATCTCATTTTTTCTTGCCCTCTTCTACGCTGATTCATATCTTAAACCTCTTGCGATATTCTTTGCCAAGTTCAGGATTGTTTCTATCGCTATGTCAATCCAGGTATGTGTTATGATTCCTACTCCCAACTATTTATCTACGTTTACATTCCTTATAAAATAAGAAGCGTCCATTTTTATTCTTATTTTTCCTTTCTTTTTTTCAGAACAAATTCTCCACGCCCCCACCTGCATCTGATCGGCCAATGGTTGAAGAACACAACAAACGAGCAAAGTTTTTAAAAATGAGGGATACGGAACAGAAGAACGAAGCATTGATTAGTATTCAGCGATCTCCTGAACCGTCTGCTCGTTGCTCGGGTCCTTGTAATCCATCGTATGGACCAACCTCTCCACCTTACTTACCAAGGGACGATTCTAACAACACAACTTTGGACACACAATCGTCTACGGGTACACTCGTCTTGTTTTCTGATTCTCCAACACCTGACGCAAATTCTTCGCCCATTCCAGAATCGTCTGCGGGCACGCTCGTCTTGTTTTCTGATTCTCCAACACCTGACGCAAATTCTTCGCCCATTCCGGAATCGCCTGCGGGCACGCTCGTCTTGTTTTCTGATTCACCAACACCCGACGCAAATTCTTCGCCCATTCCGGAATCGCCTGCGGGCACACTCGTCTTGTTTTCTGATTCACCAACACCTGACGCAAATTCTTCGCCCATTCCGGAATCGCCTGTGGGTATTCGCAAGCGAAAAAATTCAGAGTTGTAGCAAACAGCCATGTTTATTTTTGTTTTTAACCTTTGTACCGGACATAAAATGTTTTAAAAAATGTATTGAAAATAAAAAAAACTTATTTTTAAAAAAAATCAGAATCATCCACACTAAGAATTAGATTGGGCAAAGAAGATGGAAGTGTAGGGGTAGTGGATTCCTCTGCATGCAGAAACGAGTTTCGCGCAAATTCTCCTTCGGCGCTAGCTTCACCTTCTACTTCAGCGACTAGTGGTATGGCAGCAAAAATATCGCCCATGGGTTGGGGCTGCGCTTGAAGTTGAGGTAGGCCAGAAGTATCGGAAAGAATGTGTTCAAGTTCTTTGGTGATTTCAAGGCCAAAAGAACCTTCGACCTTTCCGGGCATGAAACTGTCCATGACAACGAAAAGTGAATTGGCCGTTTCATTGAAGATGTTGGTAAGAGCTATGTGAAAAAGCTTTTTCCAAACTTCTAGCGCCGCCGACTCGTAAACACCCGAATCGGTAGTAGAAACGATACGATGAATATCACACTCGGTCTGGTCCATCAAAAGCGCGCCATAGGTTAACGAAACAACGGTAAACAGCAAGGCCAATAACATGTCCTTTTGAACGCTGGCTTCAAAAACGTTGCAGTTGACGAAATTTGGTTCAGCGGTAAGGAAACGTTTGACGTTAAAGGTCTTGGTCATCGAGTTAAAGAGACCAAGGCGATTGATCTCTTCAACGGTCGGAACATAGAAGACAGTATCCTTGGTCGTTATGACGACCCAGACAGGAAACGACAACATGAAGAGCGCGGTGTACGTGTTGGAATCGTTAACAAGATGGCTAGCCAAGAATGGAGAATACGCTTTCAACAGTTGCGGGCCAGCATTAACGAAAATTGCAGCAGACTTCGTTGGATGAACGAGGCTAGTAAGACCAAAACTAGCAAGTATTTCAAATCTGGGAAATTTGAGAAGCTTGGTCCTACTAACTTGGAGGACGACATCAAACACGGTTTTCTTCGAGTTGTCTTTTTGAAGAACTTGAGCAATAGAGGTGGTAATGGCGTCCAACGCCTTTGTTTTGCGCATTTTTGCTGGCATAACAAGACCGGTCGGGGTGTTTAAATCGAGCTCCGAGTTGTTCAATAAGCCATCCAAAGAAGAATCATCGAGCGTGGAATGGGAGGCGCCAGTCATTTCTGTCGCAGAACGTTTGCGTTGTCGATGCGTGGGTTCGTTGTCTTGAGAAAGCGCTGTTAAGAAGGACCGAGCAGCCGAAGGGTTATTAAGAAAAAAATTACGTGCCATTTCCATGCTGAATGTGTTATTGCCAAGGCTAGGAAAGGTTCTTTGGATAGACTCCATCTTTGGTTGGTCCAATGGATCCTTGCTCCTACGCACTTTGTTAACGAGTGTCTTCAGCTCGCGTTGTTCTTCGTTATTTAATGGTGTAGCCATCTAAAAAGAGAAAAGAAAAATAAAAAGAAGAGAAGAGAATGGTGAGACACAGAAAAAGAAAGAAAAGATAATAAGACAAAAAGACACAGCGAAAAAATACATAGCAAAAGAAAAGAAGATGGCAGAACACAAAGAGAAAAGAAGATTGCAGAACTCAAAGAGAAAAGATAATGGCGGGACACAGAAGAGAATAGATAGCAAAACAGAAGAGGTTGGCGGTCGCTCAGAAAGAATAAAGGATACTTGAAAGAAGAACAGAGATAGGAAGAAACCACATACCTTTAACGAGAAAAGTTGAGAAATTGTGACGAAAATTCTGAACGAAAATTTCAGGTCCGAAAAAAAAAACTAAAAATAGAATTTTACTGGCCCAAAAAAATTCACTGTTTTTTTAAAAAAGTGACCTCGTTTTTTTTGACCCAAAATTTTGTTCAGATTTTTTCGTCACAATTTCTCAACTTTTCTCGACGAAGGTATGTGGTACTCTTCCTATCTCTCTTCTTCTTTCAAGTATCCTTTATTCTTTCTCACGCCATCTTGTCCTCGTTCTTACCACCTCCTTCATATTCATTCCATTTCCCCATTTCTTGTGTAAATTGGTGTTTCTCTTTCTGTTTACCCCCTCCTTCACACTCTCTCTACTTTCTTGTGTGTATCCTTTCTCCCTCTACAGTTCTTTGATCTTTCTTGCGCATACCACCATCTTTTTTTCTCCTCTGCTCTACTACAACTATCAGTCTTATACTCTCTTTTTCTGTATACAACATTCTTTCTGTCTGCATAGAATGGCGAACGCTTACTATCATGCCCTTTTTTCCGATGATGGACTGGCCATCATGGAGAAGTGTCCCGTCTGTCAAGATATGAAGGATGTGAAAGACATGGTTACAATTTGCGAAAGTCACACCTTTCATGTAAGTTGTCGTGCTTGTACTCATGGCCTTGTAATGCACCGCACTGTTGGTTGTCCCATGTGTCGTGGCGTGCTTTCATTTGAAAACGCACACGAGCTTCCCTCCATTCAAATGGAAGAAGAAGACGAAGAAGAAGAAGAGGAAGAAGAAGAGGAAGAAGAAGAAGAAGCAGACGACATCGATGATCTAATGCGCGGTGTTGGCGAAGATTACCCTGGACAGTTTCAGGCGTGGCGTCAATCTGAAGAGCGTAACGAAGGTCGGGCTATGCGTTTCTTAAGCCCTGCTCCGTCTTCTATTCGAGAGTCTCTTTCCCGTAGCCCGATTTCCGCCGATTTAGGACCAAGCACCTTTAGTCCTTTCCCACACAGCCCTTCTTCTCCGTCGTACAACCCTACTTCTCCTTCGTACAGCCCTACTTCTCCTTCATACAACGTACGCTCGCCATCATTTCAGCCTCGTACTGCTGTTAGTGTAGATAGCATTAGAATTTCTCTTCAGCAAAATGTAAATGCTTGTCACATATTTCCCGGTGAGGATGGTGACTTTGATATCTACACCCCTCTTACTTGCCCCCTTTGCAATGCTTAAACTTCCACATGCTTTGACAAGCAAAATAAATCTTCATAAACTTTAAAAAATCAGGCAA
>JGI20154J14316_10000593_pt1 | contig 32803 bp, 22 predicted proteins | sample COG_04_FD_14316 | JGI IMG/M metagenome (IMG submission 14316)
GGGCGGACTTGCGTCGAGATTTGCGGGCGGACTTGCGTCGAGATTTGCGGGCGGACTTGCGTCGAGATTTGCGGGCGGACTTGCGTCGAGATTTGCGTTTAGATTTGCGGCGGGACTTGCGGCTTTTGCGTGACTTTCTAGACTTTCTTCTGGACTTTCGTTTCTTTTTCGCGTACCACCTGAACGACCGCGACTTACCTCTCTTTTCTGACACATACATGTTGCCGTCGTTACCCTTTTTCGTCATGCCCGGGCAGGCGTTGCCCGGGTACGGTGGACTTTTGCGCATGGTGTACTTTTTGGTGGTCTGTTTGACGCACGATTTTTTGGACGGCATGGTTGGGATTTGTTGCTTTACTTCTACACCAACATTATTTTGCTTTTGATTGAGTCTATTTTTATTTTGTGGAATACCATTTGTAGTACTTCGACTTGCCTCTTTTCTCAGAAACGTACATGCGACGGTCGTTGCCCCTTTTAGTTGTGCCCGGGCATTTGTTGGCCGGATACGGTGGACTTTTTCTTTTTTGTGATGTGTATTTTTTGCTGGTCTGCTTGACACACGCAGCGCTGCTACCGTGGTTGAACGCCTTGGCTGAACGCAACAGGCCGGGTGTGACTTTGATCCATTCGTCAGCACCGGTTCCACTGACGGCAAGATTGGGTTTGTACTGGGTTTGTACCACGTAAAAAAAAGTGTCATCGAAATCGTCTTGCGGGAACATCTCATGATTTAAGGACAGTTTTTCTATTTTGGAATAATCTTGAGGAGGGATTACCCAAAATTCTCTTCTTTTGTTCAGCACATCCTGTATGTCACCCCATTTCAAGTAGTGTTTTGTGACTGCCGAAGGGAATTCGTAATCGCTAAAATAGAAAGAGTTAATGTATTTTAGGACACTATGTTTATCGGCGCTACTGAGTTTGAACAGTTTTGTTGCGTTGCGCCGTCGAGACTTGCGGCTGTTGCGTCGTCGAGACTTGCGGCTGTTGTGTCCAGACTTTTTGCGGCTGTTGCGTCGTCGAGACTTGCGTCGAGATTTGCGGGCGGACTTGCGTCGAGATTTGCGGGCGGACTTCCGTCGAGATTTGCGGGCGGACTTGCGTCGAGATTTCCGTCGAGACTTGCGTCGAGATTTGCGGGCGGACTTCCGTCGAGATTTGCGGGCGGACTTCCGTCGAGATTTGCGGGCGGACTTGCGTCGAGATTTCCGTCGAGACTTGCGGCGGGACTTGCGGCGGGACTTGCGGCTTTTGCGGCTTTTGCGGCTTTTGCGGCTTTTGCGGGACTTGCGGCGGGACTTACGACTTTTGCGTCGAGACTTGCGGTATTTCTTACGGGACTTTTTGCGGCTATTGCGCCTGGAGCTTTTTTTGGCGGCGGCTTGAGCTTTTTTTAAACCTTTTGAACAACGTATGAGTCTGCTTTTGGCCTTTCTTAATTCTTGTTGTGCAGTGTTTCGACCCGCTCTTGCAATTTCTAAACGTGTGCGACTCATGGGTGAAGGGAAAAAATTGGAGTTTTTATTGTACAAAATATTTTTTTTGTCAATTGGAAAACTGCGGCATTCCTTGAAGCTGCCCTTTGGCTGTTTTTTTCAAATATTCTCGGTATTCTGCAAATTTGGGATCATTGTAAATGTCATCGTTGTCGTCTAGAATCCAATCATCTTTGTGTTGTTGTTGTCTCTTCCGCTTTCGGCTTTCACGTCGAGACTTCCTGCGGCGCTTACGGCCACTGCGTCGAGACTCTTGGCTGCGCGGGAATGGAGTGTTAAATACCTCAATTCGCCTTTTACTGCTGATCGGAAACGGAGTGTTCACCACTTGGATCCGCTTCTTGCTGCGACTATTGCGCCGAGACATGCTCTTGCGCCGAACATTTCTACGGCCGATCTTTCTGCGACTCTTGTGTCGAGACTTGTGGCTATTGCGTTGAGACCTGCGACTACTCTTGCGTCGAGACTTGCGGCTGTTGCGTCGAGACTTGCGGCTCTTGCGTTGAGACTTGCGACTCTTGCGTCGAGACTTGCGGCTGTTGCGTGGAGACTTGCGGGATTTCTTACGAGATTTAGTATGGCTGTTGCGTCGAGACTTAGACTTGCGGCTGTTGCGTCGAGACTTGTGGCTCTTGCGTCGAGACTTGCGGCTGTTGCGTCGAGACTTGCGGGATTTCTTACGAGATTTCTTACGAGATTTCTTACGAGATTTCTTACGAGATTTCTTACGAGATTTCTTACGAGATTTCTTACGAGATTTCTTACGAGATTTCTTACGGCTCTTGCGTCGAGACCTGCGGCTCTTGCGACGAGACTTTTTGCGACTCTTCGCGATCCGAAGGCTCCTGGAACAGCGTCTAAGTTTGGCGTTTACCTTTTTGGTAGCTCTTCGTGCTTTTTCTCGTGCTTCTTGAGTGATTTGCAATCGAGTGCGGCCTCCATGCAGCATCTCTGAAAAAATTAAAAAAAAGGGGGACAAAGTGTTTTTGTTTTTATAATAGACCAAACATTTTTTTTTGGCATGAAAAACCAGGACTATTTTGTCAAGAAAGCTTCGACCCTGCAAGATTTGGCATGTCTCCGCGGCAAAAAAGTCGTGCTTGGCACCATATGCAGCGGCACCGAGGCGCCGATGTTTGCTCTCGAGGAGTGGCAGCGAGTGGCAAGTTCGCGGGGGAATAAGTTCGAGGTGGATCACCGGTTCAGCTGCGAAATCGAACCGTACAAGCAAGAATACATAGCAAGAAATTTTGATCCAGCAAATGTCTTTCGTGACGCCGAGACCATGGGGGACGATTTTGCCGCCAACATGTACGGTAATCTGAAACCAGTGCCGGGGTGTGACGTGCTGGTCGCCGGGACGTCCTGCAAGGACTGCAGCTCCCTAAACGCCCACAAGCAGGACCTGCGAGACGGGAGAGGCGAGTCGACACGCACGTACCGGGGGATGCTGCGCTACGTTGTGAAGCACCGCCCCAAGATTGTGATTCTTGAAAACGTCAGCGGGGCTCCTTGGAAGCACATGTGCAACGACTTTCACGGCATTGGGTACGACTCGTCGTTTACCCGTGCTGACACGAAGAAGTTTGGGATACCGCAGACACGCAACCGAGGGTACTTGGTCGCTATCGCTTGCAAGGACGGGGGGGTGGGTTCCGACGGCTCGGTGGCCTCTGAGTGGGTCGCCTCCATGAAACGAATGCAGACTCCGTTGACCACAACGGTCGACCAATACTTATTCGAAGCCGACCACCCCGCGCTGCGACGTGTCAGACGAACGTGGTCGGCTCAGAGGACCGTACCCAAGACCGTTGCGTGGGTTCGCTGCCAAGCGAGACACAGCAAGATTCGCTTTGATGAAAAGTTGGGGTTTGAGCGCTGGCTGACGAACTGGACGGACCATGTAAAACCACAGTTGTTGGACGTTTTTTGGAAAGATTACTTCAACACGATTCAAACCAACCGTGTGTTCGACCTGCTGGAAATCAACTTTTTGCGCGAACTGCAGCAGACAGGCTGTGACCCTCGGTTCAAAGCCATTGTGTGGGACTTGTCGCAAAACCCTGATCGCGGGGGTCGCTCCCCCTTTGGCATCACCTCGTGTCTGACCCCCCGAGGCATGATGTTTCTGACAAGCCGAGGCGGGCCCATCGTCGGGGCAGAGATGCTGGCGCTGCAGGGGCTGCCGGCGGACAGCCTGTTCTTCGAGGTGGAATCTGAGGCCGAACTGAAGGACTTTGCAGGCAACGCCATGACCGTCACTGTGGTGGGGGCCGCGCTCGGAGCGGCCATGGTGCTGGTGGCCGATCGATTTCAGAGCGTGTCGGTCGAGTCTAAACGGGACAACGGAGGCCGAGAAGAGCTACTGCAGTTCGGTGACGTGCTGTCAAGCGGAGAAAACGTCGTGTCGGATCGAGCGGAGATTGTCAACGGGACGTTTTGCCACTCCTGCGGCGGCACTTGCCTGGACATCGCGACCTGCCGCCAGTGCCGCACGGTGCGATGCATGACCTGTGCCGGCACGTCGAGAGAGCCGCACCATCTCCTGTCGTTTCAGAACCCGGTACCTTCTCGGTACGCAAACTCTACGGCATTTACCCTGAATGTGCAAGGAGAGGCGCGAAAGTTTCTGTTCACGAGTGAGCGGCGGGGAAAACACGTCTTTGAGGACGTCCGGGGCGAACGGCTGGTGACCGACGGTCAAAATTGGTCAGCGGTGCTGAACGGAGAAGTGTACGCCTGCTCGGGGTCGCCAGGGTCCCTTTGGACAACGTGTCAAACAACCCCAGAGCAAGCCTCTTTTGTGTACTCCAAGGGAAGAGCAAGGGCGCTGGTCAATGTTGCCGGCCTGCGCCCCGACGCCTTTCTGAGTCAAAAGATGAAGATCTCGTGTGATGGCGGTTGGTTTGAGTGGTTTGAACTCGTGGAGTGCTGCCGGGACAAGTCCCACAACGTGCTCTACCGGAACGAGCGGGGTGATCTGTTTCTGCATCTCGATGCCGGACCGATTACCCCGAACCAAGAGGACTGCTTTGTCGTCACGACCGTACCATACTATCACGAGGAGTCCGATGTTGTCGTGCGCTTCGACCCGTCTTGGCGACCCGGGAACTTTGCGGCCACGGCCAAGTGCCGCCTCTACACCCGAACGGAACAGTCGGTCGTGTCGTGGGCCGACCTCGAGCACCGGGTCAATACGACATGGAGAAGCATCGCCGGAACAGAGAGCAGCGTGCTGTGCGAGGTGGTGAGTGACGACGTGTGTGGAAAAAAAGCGGACACACAGTCGGGTCAGTGGCGGAACGTCGAGTCGGTGGCGGAAGAGCGGGGCATTCGGTGGCTGCTGGACACAGTGAGCACCGAAGGCACGCAGTGGTGCCGGATCGAGGACGACGACCGACAAGCGGTGCACCGCGTCGTGGTCGAGACCGAGTACCTGCACGACCACAACTTGCTGCGCAAGAACCCTCGGCAGAACGACGCCTACGAGAGACAGAGCCGCGTCACGCCTCGAGTCGTGCAGCGGCAGAGGCGGGGTAACGACGCGGTCCGGTTTGTGTTCAACGCTTGGGCGGCCAAGGCAATGTTCGATGACGACGGTGCTCGGCTTCACATGCGGCTGCGCTCAAAGGAGATGACGCCTCCGAGAGCCGTCGAACTCAGCAGCAACCGATCGGACCCGGAGACCGACCAACCCGCCGACTTCCTAATGCCGCTGCGACCCGAGCAGAAGCGGTCTTTGACATGGATGCTGAAGCAGGAGCGGGGGGAGGGNGTGCCCTTTACGGTGCACAGCTTCGCCGTCGAGGAATGCGGCGACGTGGACGTCCAGCTCATGTCGACCTTTGTTCGGCACCAGCGGGGGGGGGTGCTGTGTGACGACGTCGGCTACGGCAAAACGGTGATCTCGCTGGCCCTGCACAGCCACGACCGTCCCGGTTCTTTGCCCCCGTCGGGGTGGACGACGAACGCCACCCTCGTCGTAGTGCCACACCACCTCGCGAGGCAGTGGAAGGACGAGGTTCAAAAGTTTCTCGGCAAAGCGGCGGCGAAGATGGTGCTGGTGGTGCGTAACGTCAAGCAGTGGAAAGCCGTCCGGCCCAGCGATATCCGAGCGGCCCGCGTCGTGGTCGTGTGCGAAAAAGTCCTGCGTAGCCGGGAGTACTGGCAGAGCCTGTCGGTGCACGGGGGTCGCATTCTGCCGGACAAGACGCAGGCCGTCGACTTCGAAGACCACTTGGTGCAGGAGTACGGCAAGATGCTGGAGCGCGTGACCCACGACCCCGCCACGGTGGAGAGCAACGCCCGCCAAGAGGTCGAGCGGTTTCTTCACCAGCAGGGCGAGGCGTTTGTGCAGCCGACCGTGCTGCACGGCCGAAGCCTTCAGGAGACCCGCATGTTTGGAGAGAAGGACGGGTGGGAGCGGCGAGGGGCGGTGGGGGCGGCGGACGTGGCCGCGAAGCAGTTTCTGCGTCGCGTGGAGCAAACGGTACGTGGTGACGGCGGTGGGCTGCCGCTCGAGCTGTTTCGGTTTCGCCGCATAGTGGTCGACGAGTTTACCTACCTGAGGGGACTCAGCCGGGTAGTCGTGGCGAAGGGATTGCGTTCGGACGCCCGGTGGATTCTCTCGGCTACAGCCTCGTTCGACACTCCAGAGGAGACGTGCGTGGTGTCCAACTTACTGTTCGGGCTGGACCAGGTCGTCGGCCGTCAAGACGCACTGACCGTTGAGTACGCACAGTCGTTCGTGGACAAATTCGTACGTAAAAACGTCGCGGAGATCGACGAAATTCCGACGGACACCCACCTTCGCGGCATCGACCTTTCGTTTTACGAAAGAACGCTTTACATTGAAAACGTTGTGTTCTGTGACGTCCCCACGTTTCAACACCGGCAGAAGCGGGCCCGGACGTCGGCCGTGTCGACAACGGAGAAGCTCGTCACTCTGCTCAACTGCTCCGATCTCAACGATGCCCAGCGGCTCCTCGAAGAGCGACGCCAACGGGTCGTGGATGACAGGGCAAAGGTCGAGGCGTTGGTCCGGCGAGCCCTGATCATGGAGGCAGAGGTGGAGCTTGATGAGGACCACACATGGACGTTTTGGAGACGCACCGAATGTCGTTCGGGCGACCCCGATTTCGACACCGCCGTGGCCCAAATGCTGCAATGTTCGGCCTCACCGACGACGTCGTCGGACGAGCCGGGCACAACCATGCTACTGCGAGAGCTGACCCATGTCGTCCGGGCGCAATCCAAAAAGTTTCTTTCATCGATTCGACGCCTACGATTCTTGGAGCGAGTGATGCGGTCGAACGGCGACGGCACCACGGTGCGGGTCAGTACAGGGGAGGTCGTCGTCGACTCCGAGCACTGCCCCAAGCGCCGCGGTGGGGAGACGTTTGTCGCTGACGAACCGCTGACCTCCTGTGAGGTCGGAGGTACCAAGTGCAACCGCATCGCTGAACTGTTGTCGACCAACGCCGCCAAAGGGGAAAAAAGTTTGGTTCTCGTGCAGTACGAAAGCCTCTTTGACCGGTTGGTGGAGCACTTTGAGCGGTGCGGCCTTCAAATTGCCCACAAGTCCAAGCATCTCAATCGGTTTCAGCAGAACAAGGACTTCGACGTGCTACTGGTGCGGGCAAACGAAACGGTGTCTGGACTAAACCTGACCAACGCGAACCACATTGTGTTCGTGCACCCACTGTTTCTGTTGGAAAAGGAGAAGGTTGCGCAGGAGACGCAATTTATCGGCCGCTGCGTTCGCTACGGGCAAGAGAGGGTCGTGCATGTGCATCGTTTCGTGGCGAACAACACTCTCGAAACATTATAGGTATTTACGATTAAAAAAAAGAACATTTTTTCCCCGTCACATCAGGATTTTGTTTAGGTAGTTACAGACATCCAAAACTCATTGCATAATTGTCATCCTCCCAATTTTTTAATTTTTATCAATAAACTTTCTTCCAAATATCAATTATGAACGACTTTATTAACCCAATGTTAAAATCAGAGGATGATGACAGAGATTTTATCTTTTCATCATCAAACCTATCTACTGGAAAAGTTGCTGGAACGCTTGATTTAAGACCAGACTTAATGCCCGTTAGAAATCAAGGTTCACAGGGAACATGTTTTGCCCAAAGTTCAGCATGCATGAAAGAGTGGCAAGAACGTAAAAATCATGGGTTTGATGACTACTTTTCACCCCAATTCATGTATAACCAGAGAGATAATAAGTATGACCACGATCAAAAGAATGATGAAGGGATGTATGGTAGAAATGTGATGAAATTATTAAGAAATATTGGTATATGTAAAGAAAAAGAATATCCATATGGTAAAATTGAACATAAAGATAATATACCCAAAGAATTATTTGAAAAAGCAAAAGTGAATATTATTGCAAGTTATGCAAGTATACATAAAATAGATGATTTGAAACTGAGCTTAAACAAAAATGGACCGGCATTAATATGTTTTCCAGTATATAATTACACCGGACAACTGTGGATACAAAGAGAAGGTGATTCGTTTCGCGGTGGACATGCAATGACAGTTGTCGGTTACAACGAGAAAGGATTTATAATTAGAAATAGTTGGGGCCAATCATGGAATGACAAAGGATATACAATTTATCAATACGAAAATTGGGGAAAACACTGGGAAATATGGACTACGGTCGATGAAAAAGACATCTTTCCTGAACCACAACCAGAACAACCAGAACAACCAGAACAACCAGAACAACCAGAACAACCAGAACAACTAGAACAACCAGAACAACCAGAACAGGAGCAACCGCAAACAATAATGGATTGTTTAAAATTTATATTCACAAGAGCATTCAATTAAAATAAAAGAGAGTGACATCTGTAAACTGTAAAACTATTACTAACTCAAGTATATCCGCGGCGCAGGCAAACGTTTTTGGAGCATTTTTCGATGTCTTTGGTCCAGTATTTGACAAACGGCCATGCTGAGTCTGGTATGCCAGTAAACTTGGCCTTCATTGCTGCGACTTGATGTTCTGTTACGTTGGCAAAAGGCAATTTTTCAAAGTAACTTTGATCAAATTCTTCACAATCTGTTACGAGTTCTGGAGTAATCACTTCATAGTTGTATTTTCCGTGAAAATCGAACATGAAAGACAACAGCTTGGGTTTGAAGGTATTAAACGCCATCATGTGGAACAGAAAGAACGTTGGCTTATCGCTGGGCCAATATGACCCGGTGGAATTGAACAGTGAGCCAAATATTTCTGTTTCTCGACGGGAAAGGCCAAAGTATTCCTTTGGGTGTTGCCTGCGCTGCCCCGGAAGCATGAGGCGAGTGGGAAGCGGTGGAGCAAAGCGATGGTTTTTTTTTTTGACGAGAGCTTGAGTTCTTGTGGTACAATCGGCATAGAAATAGACCTCGGAGACCGCCTTTGCAGGGTCGTAGGGTGACAGGAACAGCGACAGCGAATTTTGACCTAGCCGACTGATCTCATGAGCCACGGAGTCAGCGAAAAGTATGATCTGGCCCGGTTTTGTCGTCCGAATGGTTGTGCGAGGCCACGGGGCTAGCTCAGCCTGCGTTGGTTGCACGAACAAAGAAGTTTTACCGCCCTTTTGTTCAAATATCTCTCGACAGCGTTGATCGTTGTTGGAGCCTTTGTAATATGTGAACGTGCGCCCAACCGTCACACAAACGATTGCTGAAATACCCGATTCGTCGGAGAGAACGTGCGGACCCTCGATATGAGCCTGCGTATATCCGTCGTCTTTGTTGACAGGATTAAATCGCATACGGTTGGGTCGAACGCGCCAATTCGGGGTGCCAGTGGTCTCTGTAAATATGGTGTTGACAACGTGAGAATCTAGCGCACTATCATGAGCAGTTGTTGCGTAAGCGTGCCACATGCCTCCGTTTAACCCGGGCAACCCCTTGTATGGTTTGTGAGTAATATCTGACCACGTTTCTGGTATTGGAACGCGGTGCTGTGGGTGGACTCGGGTATTCCAATACCGAACCATTTCCAAGCCGGGACATTCTGGAACAACATTTGCATTGATAATCGCCGCTTCGATTTCACCGCTCTTGAGTAACGCAATCGCTTCAGCACTACGTTCTGGTTCGAAAATTGTGACTGCTTCCTCGTTGTTCTGATTCCCGGTGCGTTTTCGGCGCTTGGATTTGGGGGTAGGAGCCGTCACAGAGGAGTCGGAGATGCTGGCCATAGTTACAAAGGTGTCTTTTTCAATATTCTGAATTTCTTTGAATATTTCCTGGTAATTGGTTTTGAAATTATCTGTTTTGAGTTTGCCTGCCAAAAAAAAACCAGGACACGGATTTTTATTTCAAGCCACCAGGCCAGGCCAGGAGTTATTTGTTCGCGATCTATTGTTTTGAGTGGAAGTTTTAATAATGTCTTTGTATTTTATATTGAGGTGCCCGGCGGAACTACGGGGGGTCCCAATGCTTCCAATGTGGACTCCTGCCAAAGGTGTGCTGGTGTCATACGCTCGGTTTCCTGTTCGAGACCCGTGTTTTCCGCTATGGTACTACCCTCTTTTCGCTGAGGAAGACACCGACGCGACGACGACCGAAGAGGTGGTGTCCGTGTTAGAATTTTCCTGTCAGCACATGGACCATGTTCGTCAAACGATGCCGAGTCTCCTGTGCCTGTGGAAGTGTGCATACGAGATTCAGTTTTCCCGAGGTTTTTCGGGTGTGGCGTTTGGGTGGCTTCGTGTGGAGGGGTCGGCCGTGGTGGAGTGGCGGGAGACTGCTTTGGCGTCCTTGTACGCCACGACGACTGTCAATGAGAGTGTGCGGGCGCAGCTCGACGGTAAAAAATGCGACAAGGATGGGTGGATGCCGAAGCGGCATACCCTGTACTTTAAAAATATGCCCACCGCACGTTTGAAATTGCTCAAGGGAGGCTGCTGGAACTCCGACGCGATCGTGTACTTTCACTGCCCGCACTGGCTACGGGCAACTAATGTCCGCACTGGCGACCACAGTGTGTCTGCCGCTCTGCCGGTGCCCGACCGGCGCACCCAAAACAGGATGTACGACGCGTCTCGTAATGTGTCGAAAAACGTCCACTTTCACGCGTGCGTGAATCATACAGCGACCGCGCTGTTTGTCGGTGCGGGACTTCCTGTGGAGGCGTCATTGCTGAGCGAGCGACCGTCAACCGTGGCGCTGTCTCCGCGGGACGTGGCGGAGAACAACTTTGCCATATACCGCAAGTACTGGAACAGGCGCTCCACAATGTTTCTCCAGTTTTTTGAGGTCGCCAAGCGCGGCACCGGAGAAAAACTGTTCGAAGACCCTCGTCCCGTGGTTCAGCACATGGCACGCATGTTTCAGCAGCACCATGGCCCGTCGACGATCTGCCCTGACACAATTGCGCTGTGGGCGCTGGTCGAAGCAATGCCGTGGGAGGTGCTGAGTTGGGCGGAGATGACTGACGATCCGTTCTACTTTGCCCATGACACAAACGTCGAGAAAATGCTTCGCCTGATGCTGGGTCAATCGCTGCTCATTGGCACCCCGTGCCCTGGCCTTCGACGATGCAAGCTGCCGTCAGGTGGAGTCGACTTTGTGGTCGGCAACCTGCTGACCTACATGAGCACGGCCACGCACCACCGGGCGTTCCTGTGCCGCCTGCTGCACGCCAAGCGCGACTACTACCTGCACGCGCGGGCGAGGCTCGATAGCGGGGTGGCCCTGCGGCTTTACGACGTCGATCCGAACGACCGCCCACCCGATCGCGTTGCCCAGCTTCACCTGTACGAAAATCAGGGCCAGCCGTGCTCTTTGGTGGACCTGTCGACAATGGTGACAAACAACCCGGTCCTGCTACAACACTGCGCGGAGGTACGTTTCTCCAAAGGAAATCGGGCTCTTGAGGGTGCCATCATTCCCGCCACCAGTGGCTACTTGACAATCGACGAGTTAGCAACGCGGCCGCTGCTGACACTGTGTCCAATGTTGTCGACGTGCAACCTGCTAATGTTCGCGGACGACAAGGGGGAGCAGGGGGATAGGGGACAGCAAGTCCAAGTTCAGATGCAGCTCGTGCTGACTGAGCCCAGCATTTGCCTCGAAGACGTGCTGCGGTTCCCCGCTCTGTATGTCAAAAGCGTCGCTTCCGTGGTTCTCGTGTGTGGTGACACACGTCGACGGTATGATGACAACGATGACAACGATGACAACGACAACGACAACAATCAGTCCGGCTTGTCTGTTACGTTTCAGTCGCGTAGTTCGTTAAGCGCTGAAGACGAATACGCCGGCGGTGGCAACGCAAGAGACGCACTGATGTTGGTGTCCGTGCCCTCACAGTTTTCGTTGACAATCGGGCCGTCAGCATTAGTGGAATATTGGAATGACACTGCTGGTTCAGCCAAGTTTGCGGTGCGTGGACTGACGGACTTTCCCACACACTACCACGTGCGAATGTCGACCGGGTGGCTCCAACGTGTGTGGTTGGAGTGGTGGTGGGCTCTGATGCAAACGGGCTCCTCATTTATGGAAATGGTGGACGACTTGCAAGCCATGCCGCCGGTGGCCTGTGCGATGTTGTTTTTGACCGATTCGTACCCGGTGTCAGTGTCCCATGCCGAGGTCGAGGTCGTCGGGTTGATTGGCGACTACTATGAGACTACCGACCGCTCCATCTTAGACAGCGCGAGAAACTGCCTAGACTCCGACGGAATGTTTGACCACCAAGAGTTTGAAGAATTTTTGGCCGAGGAGGTGGACATCGCCCAGGCGATGGTGTTTCCTGTGACTGTGGAATGCGAGGACGACCGAATGTTCCCCCACTTGAAGCAGCTCAACTGCCTTTCCAATCAGGACCCACGGCTGCAGTTTACAAGAGGTCTGATGGAGTACTTGGCAAAAAAAATCGAAAGTGAGGAGGAGGAGGCGGCGGCGCACATTTCGAGCGGTGGCAAGGGTTCTTACTTTGAAAAAATGTTGCGCGGGATCGTAAAAGTTCACGATGCATATGCCAAAAAGTTGGACGACCGGCGGTCCGCGCTGCTGAAGCGACGCACCATCGAACTTGTTGTGCGAGTCCAAGGAGGGCGCTGCCTGTTTCCCGATCATACGGCACTGGTGCCATGCGACTACGAAAGTGCTCAATGGCTCAACGACGTGTTTTTTCGATTCGCGTCGATCGACAGGGAAGCGCTGGCCCCAACAATGTGTGTGTCCCTGTTTCCGGACGGCACGCCGTCCAGCCGCCACATCGCGGGACTGACGGTGCCGTTGTTTGACTATGTCCACTACGACCAGCAGTCGATGAAGGCTTGGCGCATCAACACGTTTGACGAACCGGGTCGCCGCCTGTTAGACAGTAACATTGGTTACGTGGTGCGTCCAACATGTGTCAAGACCTTTGTTGCCGAACAGGGTGTTCGATCCAAGGGACACTTGGTCGAGGACAGCAGCGGACGGACATACCGTTTCTACAACGTGCAACGGCCCATGCGGGCAGGGGACGCGGTGAACGGTCAAGCGATGGCACAAGTCGAAGTGCTGGGGGTGTACATGGACAGCTACAAAGTAGTGTCGGTTCGAAAGCGGACCAAGTCTCGGACCGTCGACAACCGACTCTTTGAAGACACAGTTGCCAAAGAGTTGGTGTGGGAACACCAACTGTCGCCCTATGTTCTGGGTGAGGGCAGCCAGTATGTGTCGCACGAGGGATTTGGAGGCACGGTAACCGGCATCGAGGACGGCACGATCACTGTGAACAACCACATGGATACGCGACCGGTGCACTTGCGGAGCATGAAAAACACTCATCCTGCGATCGGCGTGAGGGTCGCGGGCGTCGAGGAGGTGGTCGTTGGTCGCCAGCAGCAGCACTCGCTGCACCTGTTTGCCCTCGACAGCGAGCTCAAGTACGCGTTGTTTGGGGTTCGAGTGGACGACGAAGACAATGAGGACGATGAGGGTGCGCTCTATCGCCCGTCCATGGTGGTGGCTGTCACCAACTTTAACAGCGTTGTTGGGACAACATTGACCCGCGTCAAGTTTCGGCATACGGTGTCGGACTCACAGTACGGACTTGCCGAGAGCGCGTCCGTCGTTATTGTGCCGGACGGCCTGCTTCCGCTGTGGCAGATTCACATGGTAAATAAGAACTCGTCCAGCAGCAAGCGAGCCCGCCGATCCGTCGACAACTTCGACAACCTCACTCGCTTCTTCGCCATCAAGACAGTCACCACAACACTTGACAACATTTGCGTGCCGGTGTCTCAGGCAGAAAGGTTCAAGAGACGACGGTCTTCGATGTACCGTTTTGAGGCGTCCGTTGACAGCTGGGAAAAGGTGTGTCTGCTGTTACGCGCTTGTGAATGGTACGACGCGGCGTGGACCGGGAACCGCTTTGGGTTTTTACACAGTGACTACTACGGAAGCGTCGTTGGTGACAAGCAGAAAACCCAGCGCAAGTGGGTGTTTCAAGAACCGAGCAATTTTCCCTCGGACGACGACGATCTTTGTGTGCTGGACACCTACAGCAACGACGACACAAAGGACCACGATGCGCGGTTTAACGAGCTCAAAAGTCTCTGGGTGGTGGTATACTGCATAGTGACGAAGCTCCGGGGAGTCGTCAGTGCGAGCAAGAGCCTGCGCGAGTTTCAGGACCAAGTGTTTCACACCATTTGGGAACCCGACTACGTCTCGGATTCTAAGTTTCGACACGTCAAACGGTGCGTGAACACAATCATGGCAAAGTCCGCTGAGGACGACGAATAAGCAGAAGTTAATTTATTTTTGACAGTTGTCGATTTTTTATCGTATGTATACATTGCCATTGTAAATGAATGAAAATGTCTCTTTTATACTTTGAGGATGAGGGGGTACACTTTGTAAAAAACAAGAACAGAAAATAAGTTGATGAAAATGCTAACGAAAAGCAACCACCAATTTTTACGAAACGTTTTGATCATGCTGTAGTTGATTTCGTTGTCCAACTGTTGCGGTGTTTTGATATCTCCATCCGGCGTGTAGGTAGAAGGTCCATGTTGCCGGTCCTTTAACTCATCGATGCAGGACAAGGGAATCCGAAAGTTGTACATGGTCGTCTTTGGTGTGACGGTACTCTTGGTGTCCTTGTCCCAACATTGGTAGTCAGCCGCCCAGCACGCCCGGTCGCCCAAGCATTGTTCGGAGGCGGTTTCGGCGCTGGTCACACCGGTGCTGCTGGTGCCGCTGCCCGAAAGGTTGCAGGCCTTGATGAGCGGAGAGTAAGCATACTTGGTCATCTGCCACATTGAATCGCGCAAAAAAACTTGATTGTACACAAGTACGAAGAACGTAATGTCCACCACGAGTAAAAGGAGGCCGAATAAAAGCAAAGCTTTCGCACTCGTTTTTGTTTTTCCAGATGCCACACCGTTCCCAGATGCCGCAGAGGAGAGCCCTCCTTTCAAGACTATCCAAAAGACAGCACAAGCGAAGACAAAAAGGGCGAGTGCCGCCCATGGCACACCGGAGACCGAGGCGTCCGTCACCTGCGCCGCCTTCTGGCTCATGGTCTGTGTCGTTCCCTGATCCTTTTCAATGCTGGCTACACAACTGGTGGCGACCTTTGTCATGTTTGACATCAGATTATCTTTGATGTCGACGGGACCATCGACGACGCCCAAATCAATCACGTTGTTGGTGGTTGCCTGCGAAGTGCATGAGTTCACAGTTTCATCGGTCAAATTAATGGCCGCTTTCATCGTCTCATACATGGTGCTGGAGGCTTCGGACGTTCCGATGGCCGTGAATCCCTTGACCATAGCTTTCGCCTTCTGGTCCAGTTGCTGCATCATGTCTTGCTTGCTTGTCTGCTTGGAGAGTTCCTTAAAGACGGACTTCAACTGCAATTCGCAGCGGTTTACCATTTTGTTGCCTTCGATGTGCACGCTTTTGGCCTTTTTAATTCTTATCACGTTGGACCCCGTGCAACTGTTGCCGGCAATGTTACTCACCTTTACGGTCTCGTTCGAAATGGTGGACGCCACCATGTTTGCGACGTTGGTGGACTGGGCAGACCCCATGCTCTACAGTAATTACTGTAATTTTTTTTCTTTTGATAACTCGTAAAAAGAAAAAAAGTATTTTTTATCTCTTGCAATATATAAAAAGCAAATTTGTCGAAATTCAAAATGACAAAAACATTCCAATGCGGAATTACATTCGGTGGTGATGACGACTCCGGTAAAAAGGACGGAAGTCCAATACTACCTGCGTACATCAACGGTATACCCACCGACGGTGCGATTTGTGACACACGAGCCAACTACTCACCGCAATGCAAATATTGCCCAAACGGGTATCAAAAACCAGATTTCTTCAACAACAACAAGTGCTGCACCGCCACAGAGACGTGTGACCACCCTGCTGCTACCCCTAACCAAGTGACAAAGTGGTCACCGTATTGGGGAAGCAGCGGAGCCCATACATGCACCGGCGGCCAACTGCCTGTTCCGTTCTCGAGTGACAATGTTGGGCAAAAAGTATGCCTCACGGCACCAAGAAACGCGTGTGAGGAAATTTTGAACAATGATTGGCCAAACGTACTCAATGCAAATGCGAAGCTCGTCTCAAAAATCAAATTAACGCAAAATGATGGTCAGTACTCGGGGTGGGATTACGCAAGTGAAGAAAGTGGGGGGGGTATCACCTGCGAGATTCAAAAAGAAAGTATCCTGTACCCCACTCAAATACAAAGACTCAAACAAAAATGTGACAGGGGGACGCAAAAATCCGACGAATACAAAAACATGATGACACGCTACTGCCAACAAAAGGACACGTCAGACCCAAGATTACCAAAGCCAATGTTAAGAGGGGCTGATTGCCAAGACTGGCTGCAAGTGATTAAAAAGACAGACAGCACGGAAGAAAAAAATCGTTTGTCCGACGTCATTAAGACTAACTTTTGCAGAGCCAACCCCACGTTGGACCAATGCGCGTGCATCATGCGGGCCGACGAAACAACGAAAGCGGGAAAATCGTTCAAGAGGATCATGGATGCCGGCGCCGCCAAAATTCCTACCCAAGACGTGGGGTGCTGGTATACTCCGTGCCAAGACGAACCGATCAACCTACTGACCTCGGACGTGCTCGACCCCAAGTGTGATTTTGGAAACGTCTGCATCAATATGATCGACATTGGCAAGGCCGACAAAATACACATAAACAACAACACTTTCAAAAACAACTGCCCCCCTGCCGCCTGCACCACCACGAACTTGAAGTGCAAGAACGGCGGCACCGTCAAGGGCACCGTGGGCAAGTGCAGCTGCGACTGCCTCGAAGGCTTTTCCGGACCAACGTGTGAAGACAACCGACCAGCTCCCATCAAGCACCCCTGCACCACCTCAAATTTGCAGTGCAAGAACGGCGGCACCGTCAAGAGCATCGTGGGCAAGTGCAGCTGCGACTGCCCCGAGGGCTTTTCCGGACCAACGTGTGAAGACAAGCCACCTTCCAAACCTACAGATCCGTGTGGAGGCTGCGAACACGGGGGCGTATGCACGGACGAAAAATGCAAGTGTAGTTTTCCTTGGATTGGGCCCAAATGTGGCATCAGCTGGTGGACGATCATCATTGTCATTGTATTGTTACTGATTACTGCGGTCGTAGTGTACAGGATGGTCAGCGCAAAATAAAAAAAAATCTGTGGCATCATTCAAAGCAAGAAGAAGAACAAGAAAAAAAATGTGGCAACCGGACGAAACGTCGGACCGATGTGCCACGTGCGGCATCGCGTTCACGTTTCTGGTGCGCAAACACCACTGCCGAATGTGTGGCAAAATATTTTGCTGCGGTTGCACTCGGCTTTGCCGACTTCCCTCCCTCGTTTTAAAAATTTCAAGATTGCCAAAGGAACGACCAAGGCAGTGGGGGAGGTGGTGGGTTGGACCCACGAACGACGAACCTCGGCGCCTGTGTGGCAGCTGCGCCGAGCAGGCGGACTACGAGCATTCCATCTACACGCATCGTGTCGGGGCCTTCGAGAACAACGTGCACCTGTCGGTCACCGACTACTGTCGGTTACAGGGTGTCTGCCGATCGTGGCGCTACGTGTTTGGTCGACTCCTTGACGCGTGTTGCCGCGTCCAGTACCTGCTCCCGTCTCAGCGACTGACGAACTTTGAAAGTTTTTTGTTGAGGAGAAACGCCAGTGTGCTGCGAAATCACACAAGGTTTCGCGTGCAGATGTTGCTGCGCTTTCCGGCAGAGGACCCGGTGCACCACGCGTTGTCATCGCACCACCCTGTGTCATCCACTGCACCACCGTGCTCGTCGCTCCGGTGCTCGTCGTCGTGTTCGAGACACCTGTCCGTCGTCGACGCCGTCGTGCTACTGCACTCTCACTCCAAACGCACAGTGAAGAAGGCCGTCATGTTCCTGTCGCGCAACATGACGGAGAAGTGGCTCATTCTGTTCTGCCAACACTTGGTCGGGCTCTCGATTAACCGACCTCGGGTTCTCTACGAGTTGCTCATTCCGGGCGCCGCCAAATCGATCGCGGTTTTTTACGCGGTGTACTTTGCCTACCGTAGCCGCGACGACGACGTGTCCAACCACTATGTCGACGTGCTTTTCGAGAACGTCAAACCAGACTGGAAAAGGGACCTGAGGCAGACGTGCGCGTTTGTGCGTACGTGTCAGGCGTTGTATGAAATATACCGAAACCGTCCGAAACAGTGGCGAGTTCACCAGCATCTGCAGCACAACAGCTGCATCTCAGGCGCCCGGCTGCCTCATTCGCCCGAAGTTCGGGTTGAAAAAATAGACATTCACGCCTGCAAAGTTTTCGGCAGTAAGACAAAGCCCATGAAGTTCGTCTGCGTCGACCGCTCAACACGCCGACACGTATTTATGTGGAAGCGAGAGAACGTTCGGAACGACCTGCTGGCTCAAAACGTGACAAGGTTGATGAACGCCCAGTTCGGTACGGACCTCGTCACCTATGCGGTGCTGCCACTCACGCCAAACGAAGGCATCATCGGGTTCGTGCCCGACAGTCAGACAGTGCATGACATTCGGCAGCGCACCACGATCCAGAACTACGTTGCGCAGCACCAGACCACGCGAAGCGTGCATGATATCCGAGAGAGGTTTTTGAGCAGCGTGGCCGGCTCGTCCATAGTCTGTCATATTCTGGGTGTCGGTGATCGACATTTAGAAAACGTCATGATCAAGACCGACGGCCGGCTTTTTCACGTTGACTTTGGGTACTTGTTGGGTGCCGACCCGATGGGACGTTGTGAAATTCGGTTGACTGAAGACATCGTGGAAACGATGGGCGGCATTCACAGCTCGTACTACTCAAGGTTCAAACGCGTGTGCTCTGACCTGTTCAATGATGTTAGAGAAACTTTATTAAATGTACTGTACTACGTCGTGATCGATTCTCTTGACGACCACACCGCCACCGTGCACGAGCATTTTTTAAAAAAATTGTTGCCGGGGGAGTCCAAGCAGACCGCCCTCCTTCGCATCGTGAAAACGATTGAAACCAGCAGCAGCGACTCAAACACCGTCAGAGACACTTCCCACAATTTGGCCAACTACTTCAAATCTTGGTTGTGAGCAAAAATTCCATGATTCGATCGACAAGCATGTCCGGTCGACGATGTGTCTTGACTGTAAAATGACAGAGAATTTTTACAACACCATAAATGATGTGACACCCCCGCGTCGTAGCTTCGTCTTTGCCGCCGCACTCAACGCAACGCCGCCAACTCTTCTCTCTTTGACGCTCCGCCCACCGTCGTTTGAACACGACTTTCATTTGTTCAAATTTTTTTTCTTTCAAAGCCGGCGGAAAATAATCTTCCGCTCCGTACTCTGCAAAAACTTTATTCCACTCATTGTCTGCTTGTGTTCTTCTTTTCTTCGCTTCCTCAACTTTCTCTTCAACACGGTCCTCGATGTACAGCTGGATATCTGCATCTAAATCGCTCATCAATGTGGAAAACCATTCCCCTCCTCTTTCATCTCTTTTCCGTTTCATTGTTGTGTTGTTGTTCCGGTGATTGTTATTTTATTTTTCGTTGTGTCCTGGTTTTTTTTTCTGAGTACTTACCTGGTATAACCTGGTACCAGCACTAGTACAGCTGTGCTGAGCTTGAATGAGAAGGTACTTTTTTCCTTTGTCAAAGAAAAGAAAGAAAAATGCCAAATTTTCGCAACCAAAAATCCTTTCAGCAGCGGCAAGAGGAGAGTTCGCAAATCGCAGTAAAATACCCAGATCGAGTTCCGGTCATCGTCGAAAAAAGTCCGCAGGATCACACGACAAATCAAATTGACCGCAAAAAGTTTTTGGTGCCGAAAGAATTGTCATTGCACGGATTTATTGCGGTTTTGCGCAGAAGAATCGAGCTTGACGAGACCAAAGCAATGTATTTGTTTTTTAATGAAAAAACTATGCCCGCCGGCAGCATGTCGCTCGGTGAGATCGCCGCAAAGCATTCCGACGCCGACGGGTTCCTCTACTGCATTTATGCCGGTGAGACAACATTCGGTTGAATCTCTTCACCGACGCCAATCGTAAGTAAACCTTCCCCACCGATTGATCTCCAGCAGGCGGCTAAAAATATTATTCAAGAACTTGTAGTTGGGTGTTTCGTCAAAAGTAAGATGCTTGGCATACTTAAGAAACACACAGTATTCATACGGCAGTGAGTTACACAACTCCTCGACTGTAGTGTGAACTTTGCATTTTAAAATTTGTTGGTACTTGCCGTGCTTGCTTTTGTTTTTGATGTTCATCCACGGCAAAGCACCCCTCATCATAAATACGACGATGTAGGCCAACGACTCCAAATCGTCGCGGCAAGACTGCTCGAACCCTCGGTGATTGTTGATTGATGCGTACCGCGGCGTCCCGACAAGGTGTTTGTCGTTGCGAAACGGGATGTGTTCGCCATTTCTGGGCCGGAAGCACTTTGACAGCCCGTAGTCGATCAAATACACTTGATCTCGCTCGTCCACCATGAAGTTCTCCGGTTTCAGGTCGCGGTGCACGATGCCACGCTGGTGCAGCGCTTCGACACAGTGCAGCATTTCGACGATCAGCCGAGTCGTGGTCTGCATTGAAAAACGTCCGCCGACCTGATTCATTCTTTCTTGAAGGTTGCGTCGCAGTCGCTGCACCACCATGACGTGGTAATCGCCTTCTCGACCAAAATGGTGAATTTTGGGCACACCGTACGCTCCCTGCATGTGCACGTAGATTTTGCTTTCGTACCCGAGCTGAGGGTGTTTCGCGTTCACGTGCTCAATCTTGATCGCCACCCGCTCTCCGGTCTCCACGTCAGTGCCAGCGTAGCACTCACCAAAAGCACCCTTTCCCAATAAACGTCCCATTCTAAACTTTCGACCGGCCTCCGCCCCCAACCGAAGCGACGCCACACTGGCGTCATCATTCATTTTTTTTTTAGTTTCAAATTATCGTTTCTTTTTTTCTTATAGGAATAGTTTATTTTTTTTTTATTTTGAGAATGAACCACTGAGAACCAACGCCAACGCCACCAACAGCAACACCGCCCCCGCCACGTGGTACCAGCCATTGAATCGCTTGATCAGAGTGTAATTTGTCTCTTCGTCCAATTCGTTCGGCGTCTTGGCTTTGACTTTTCCGTTGTCGACGCTGTAACTCGGTGGCCCTCCCTGCCTGCCAGCAAGGGCATCTACACATTTGGGATCTACCCACGTTGTGTATAGGGTGATTACAGGCGTAATTTTCTTTCCGTCTCTAAAACACTCATAGTCGACGGCCCGGTAGCGAGGACCACGCTTGCAATCCTCAGCGGCCGCATCGACCGACGACATCCCCAACCCTCTCTCCCCCCTCAGTTGGGGGCACACGGTTTTCAAAAGAGGGGAGTATGCATACCGGATCATTATATACCCCAACGTCACCTGTCCCCACTGATTGTACAACGCGACCCATGTCACAAGGGTTAGCAACGCCAATACAATTCCCACTTTGACTTTAATTTTTTTGAAACATCCGATCGCCACTGCAATGAACAAGATCACACCAACGACAACGAGAATCCACCAGTTAAACTTGTTGGCGTTTGTCGCCGTCTGTGAGGCTTTCTGGGACATCGTTATTGAGGCGCCTTGATCGATGGAAATGTCCGCAAGGCACTTGCTTACTGCACCCGCTGTGGCCGTCTGAACAAGGCCCGAGTACTTAACACCCCGGCAGTCGCCATTGCACACTTGTTTGTTGCTAGCGCTAACCGTAGCGGCGCAGGTGTTCACCGTGGAGTTTGTCAGGTCAATGGTGGCGTGCATTGTTTGGGACAAGTAATTCGAAGCCTCCGAACTGCCGATGCCCACGAACGCGTTCATCATCCCCTTTGCTTGTTGGTCCAAATTTTGAGCGAGATCCTGCTGACTCTGTTGTTTCACCATTTCCTTAAACGTGCTTTTGAGATCGATTGTGACGTCAGTAGTCTGTTTGTCACCATTGAAGATGGCCCCCGTGCAATCTCCGTAGCAACCGATGGTGTTGCTCCCGGATGCGTTGCCGGTAGTAGTATTGTGAATTGAGACGCTCTCCTTGGTGATGGCTTTCTGCACCATTTCGCCAACGTTGGTGCTTTTGGTCGAACCGATGAAGAGGATGCTGCCCAAAAGTGACATTTGAATTCTAAAATTGTTTTTTATATTTATTAAAGTAAAAGAAAAAAAACATGTCTTCCTTCACATGCAACATCGATATTTCCTCCTCTGCCAACACCGATGGTACATCGTACGAAAACATGCCTCTCAAAATTAATGGTAATTTACCAAGACCTGACAAACCATGCGACACCAGAAGTGGTTACCCCAGTCAGTGCAAGTACTGCAAGTTCGGTCACTATCGCTGGGGTTTGGTCGATTATTGTAACAAGAGCGGCACTCCGGACAAAAACCCCATTACAAACCACTACAGCGCTTGGAGTTGGTTTCAGGACAAAGGGTATTGCAACAACAACCAACTGGCGGTGGAGGGTCACATACCAACGAAGATCGGAAGATTCTGCCTAAACCCACCTGCCGACATGTGCAAAGAGCTGCTGTTGAATGCAAACGCGACTCCAAGTGGCATAAAAAAAAGAGCTGCTGTAGAAACCTTTGACACTGGGCAAAGACTGCAGTGCAAAGTGACTACGAGTTCAGATACCTCCGTCAAACAAATGAAGGTGTTTCGAGACAAATGCGACTCTGACGTTCAAACAGACGACGACTACGGCGACGCAATGGTGGACTTTTGCGCCAAGGCCGACCCCGACGGGGGGTCGGCGTACCTCGGAAGCCGAAAACAATTATGTGACGCCTGGCTGAGCAAGTTGACAACGCTGAACCAGAACCAACGTGACGGTCAAATCATAAAGCAGTTCTGCGACGCACACTCAACCCACGACCAGTGCAAGTGCCAGAAACGGGATAAAGATCCCGGGTACCAAAACGCGCTAGAGGTGGGCTTGGCACGAGGAAAAGCCAGTTGTTGGTGGGGGCCCTGCATGAATCCAGCACAGTACTTGGTGGCCAAGACATACTTGTCGAACAACAACAAAATCAAATGTGCCCCCATTTCGATCTGCGCCAACATCATTCACGGTCTTGACAAAAATGTTTTTAAAGGCAACACACAAACGATCAACTGCGCACCTCCTCCTCCCGTTGTTCCTCCTCCTCGTTCTCCTACCACCCCTCCCAAGAGTGACCCCCGCCCACCACCCATGAAGAAGAAAAATGGCACCGGTCTAGCACCTACTTCGGACCCTTCTCCTTCAAGTCCCCCAGCCAATACCGGGACTACTACTACTACCACCACCGGAGGCGCTATTGGAATTCAACCGTGGATTTGGGCGGTAATTGCCGCGGTGGTTGCGATTATTATTGGTGTTGTGGTCTGGTTCTAAAAAAAAAAACAAACACAAAAAGAAAATACGATGATCAGAGTTCGTGACTGCGCATACGGCAAGGGACTCTTCACGACTCGGTTCGTCCCCCGAAAGACGATCGTTCATACGCTGCAGGGTGAACCCACCACACAGAGCCGGACGACGATTCACGTCGGCGACGGTCAGCACGTCAACGACAGTTTTGGAATCTATTTAAATCATTCGTTCGATCCAAATTGCAAAATCGTCCGCCGCGACGTCGTTGCCATTCGAGACATACAAGTGAACGAGCACTTGACGTTTGACTACACTGTGAACGAACCGACGATCGTGTCTGAGTTCCAAACTGCCGACGGAAGCTGGGTGCGTACTGCACCACGAAGCGCAGCGACTCCCCCGAAGAACCCACAGAACGACATGTTGTCGTAGCCAATTTTTATCCGAAAATTTTATTATTTCCAGATTTCCAAAAAAAACCAGGAAGTGCCGCAATCGGATACTGTATTGAAGAACACCTAAAAAAAATTTGTTTGAAAAAAAAATGGGTGCGTTGTTGTTTTCATCGTTCTCATCGTCGTCGTCCCAAGCGGCTCGCGTCGAATCAGCGGAGAAGCTGTTTCTTGCCGAAAAACTTAAGCTGCTGCATAGAATCGTGACCCTTGAAGAACAGAACAGCATCCTGCAGCAACTGAACAAAAACTTGCGTGCGGACATGACGACGCGGTTGGCTGAACAAGATGACGAGCAGTGGCTATGTCTCTTCGATCATTAAGACGTTTGTTCGGTTGAATGAATTGCTGACGTCGCGCACGGTGCGCAGCAGGGGGCGGGTAACGGTGAAGTGTGTCCAAACACTTGAAGAAACGCACGTGAAAATGTGGTACAGCAAAAGCACGTAGACAAGAGCGGTAAAGCTTGTGGCGAAGCTGGTATATTTTTTTACAAGCATGTCTTCGCACTCCCCCTGACCCATTAGTTCCCAATGAGCTGCCGGCACGCTTGTGATGGTGGCGCAAATCTCGACGTCGTTCATTCCCTCCCAAAATAACGGCCTTGGCCCGTTTCGGTACAAATACATAAGCGGATTTGTAAAAAGAAGCTGAACAACCAATAAAAAAATGCACATCATTTTTGTTTTTTATATTTTATTTTTTTTGCTAGGTTGTTGCACCAACTCCTCTTGGCGTACTCGCTTAGTAGGGGGCTCGTCGTCGCAGTCTGCGTCGCAGTCCTCGTCGTCGGTGGAGTCACACACGGTAGCAAATTTTGTGGGGTACGAGTAAATGAAAACATGGTCTGGTCGGGAGGGCGTGATTTCGCATCGCTTTTGCTCTTTCATTTTGGCCTTTTTCTCCCTGTGTTTCCGAATCGTGGTCACCATGTGCTCGTCGATCGTGTGAATGTGCCTTTCGCAGTAGTCGAGAACGCCGTGGGACTCAGCCCATAGAAAAAAATTCAGCTGGGCCACCGTTGTTTCAAACTGCTTTCCGTTGTCGCTCAAAAAGTAGATGCGTGTCTTGCGTCGAAACACATCAAATAAACGTCGGCGGTAGTTCTTGAGCTGCGCCTGATACGCGTGGAACACCGACACGTGTTTTCGTCGACCGGCGCCGCCCTCGTGCCAATACCCCGGGTGATGCTGCTTGCTGTAGTTTGTGACAAACCAGTCTACCGTGCGCAACGAAATTCCCCACTTGTTTTCGAGAATCGGAACCAACATATCGTTCAAGAATGTCGCCGTGCATTTTTTCGCAATCTTGTTCAATTGAATACTTTGCTTTTTCTTGAGTCCGCTCGGCACCATGAATTGCTGCAAAAACGAGTGTGCCTGCCCGCACTCATCGCACTCGCTACTTGTACCGTCCTGCCGCGACACCCGCCCAACGTCGCACTTTAAGCACTGAAATGTGTGCTTCGGCGCCGCCTGTGGTGGCGAGGAAGATAATTTTTTTTGTCCTGGTTCTTGTTCAGTTGTACAAACCTTCGACTTTGCGACTTTGCTCATACTCCTGTGTCAGCCCAATAATTTTTTGAATTTCGGCAACAAACTCGGTTGTTGTGCAGTTCTCGTCCGACACTAGAAGGGTTGTCTGGGTGGCCTTGTAAATTTGCCGACCGTTGAGTTTGTGGTGGCACAGCTTTTTGGTGATGGCACTTAGTTTCTTCTCCTCAATGCGTCCAGTTCGACCCAAAATCTTGGTCCAGATTTCTCGACGTCGCTCGTCCGTCAATTTTGGGTACTCCACAAGCAGGTTGAGACGGGATTGGATCGACGGGTCCAATTTGGACAGCCGGTTGGTGGTCAGCACCACTATGCAACTGCAGTACTCGATGAAACGAAGAAACAGCGCCACCAACCCGTCCCGCACCGGCGAGAAACCGCGCTCCTCCAAAAAGATGTCCGCCTCGTCAAGCAAAAGCACCGCGTTCCACTTCTCGCAAAGCTTAGAGACCCTGTGCAGCACGATCTCCGCACGGCTCGTGTCGAGCGTCAGCTCGCCGCAGCTCAACTTGTACAGTGGTTTGTGGGTGATGTCGGCGATGATCTCTGCCGTCAGCGTCTTGCCGACCCCTGACGGGCCGTGCAACAGAAGAACAAGGCCGCTGTTCTTTTTTTCCACCACGTCGTTGACCACAGAGGTGGACGACGAGTACGATGTCACCATGCGATGAATGAGGCTCTTCTTGGTTTCGTCCATAATGATGTCGTCAAATCCGGTGCCGAACTCCACGGGGCGCAGCTGGTCGACGTGCGCCAACCCCCACGACTTCATGACCCCCAAGTTATACGCAGGCACAAACGGGAGGAGCGTCAATTCTATGTTGGAATCTTCGAGTGAAATCTCGTCGGTGAGCTCGGATTCGAAGAGTGAGTACTCTTTCAGTGGTAAAATGTTTTCGAACAAGTCCTCGTCTCGGTGGAGGTTGTCCACCACCACGCGCTCGTCCCGCCCGATCTTGACCACACCCTCCCCGGTGTGCACGATGTGAGTGCCACAAAAGTGCATCTGCTGCGGCTCGGTCAGCAGTTTCAGCACGCGGCTCGATCTCTCTCGCAGGGCGTCAAAGTCGGTCACCCGACGAATGTTGAAGCTTTCCAACGCCCGGTACTTGCTGTAATGGGGAATTTGGTGCGTGATGCGTCGATACACTGGGCGGTGTGCCGCACTCATTTCCTTCACGACGCCGATGAGCTCCAGCACGACCGACCCCCCCATCTTTACCGTGTACTGAAAGTGGCCGTGATAGTAGACCAGCTTGTGCTTGTGAAATTCGATCTCGTACAGCGCTCCCCGGTGGTCCAAGTGGTACCATAGGGCGTCGTGGGAGATGCGGTTGTCTTGAAGCTGCTTGTCGAACTTGCCGTAGTGTCGTTGAAACATGTGTTCCAGCGCTTCCACAAAAGCCCGCAGCGGCGCTGTCGTGGTGGGGTCGTCGCCGCTTGCCAAGCGACCGCGAAAGTCGTTGATGCTGCAAAAAAGATCGCGAGGACGGCACACCCACATGCTGTCCTCCACGGTCACGGTGTCTGAGACAACCGCATTGAGGTCTTTCACCAGCACGGGCAACAGCACAATGATCACAAAGTCGTACGGGCAGTCGTCTTCGTCGTCGTCGCTGGGCTTGGCGTCGGTGATTCGGTAGTAGAACGCGTGGTCGTGGTCCAAACGAGCTAGCGCCGCCGCCCGCCGCTCTGAGGAAGGATCGCGAGACACATCAAAGTCGTCGTCCTCTGCCTCGTCGTCACTGTCGTTTGCTGCTGCGAAGAAAGCACGCCACACTTCGTCCTCGTCGTTCGACTCGTCGTTGGATAAAACAGGCCGAGTGTACTCGTACTTTTTAGACAAGTGACTGTAGGTGCCGTAGAGTTTGACCGCCTGTTTGAAGTCGCGCTCAAACCCGGGCATGTAAGTAAAATCGTAGTCAGGCATTTTTTTTTTGCCGTGGTTCTTGTTTTGTTGTTGTTTTGATTTTTTTTTTTCTGATCAAATCGAACACCGCCGGATTCGTCCTACTAGTCTGTGAATCGTCTGTGAATCGTCTGTGTCCTCTCCACCTCACAGTTCACCAAAAAAAAAGAACACGAAACCGGGTGTCGGCAAAAGTTGTCAAAAGTCTAAAAACCAGGACAAAAATTCACACGGCCACAGCACAGACACAGAGGCCAGGCACACTAAAACACACATAAAGAGAGAAAAAATGTTCTTCTCAGCTTTACCCATTGGCTTTGCCCACAAGACGACGGTCCACGCACAGGTCAACGACGTCGGGAGCATAAAGACGTTCACCAACGCGAAAGGGCAGGGTGCGTTGTTTAACGTGACGCTGGAGGACGCTCAGGCTGGCCGGGTGCGCGGCACGATGTTTTCCACACCAGCGACGGCCGAAAAGCAACGACTTGTTTTTGTTGATGCGCTGACAAAGCAGAACACTTTGACTCTGACAAAATTCGAGGTGCGCCGACCAAACCCCAAATTTTCCAAGGCGAGGGTAGAGCTTCAACTTAATGATCGGACTGAAATCCGGAAGTCTTCAACGACGTTTACCCGGCAGCCACCCCAGTTTACCGCTTTGGGCAGCCTGACTGCCGGGTCAGACATCATCAATGTTCGGGCAATCGCAACGGCGGTGGAGGACACGCGCCAGCTCACCACCAAAAACGGGGAGACTACCATGCAGAAAGTGATCCTGTGCGACGAGTCCAACGTTGCCGTCAAAATTACGTGCTGGGCGCCCACCGTCGAAGTCGCGGTGGGAGACGTACTCGAGTGCCTAAACGTGCGCTGCAGTGTCTTCCGGGACGTGCTCGGGCTGCAGACGATGCGGGGGTCGTCGAAACTCGCCGTCGTGCGGCACGCGCCCTTGGAATACTGGTGGACCTCCAAGCCGAGCATTCGGCACACACTTCCGATGGTCCAGACCAACTACACGACCGCGGCCTCGATCGGTGCTCACAAGCAGCCTACCACCAGCCACGGACTCTTCACAGTTGGAAAAGTCTCCTATGACTACTGGTCGTACCCGGCCGACCCGAGCACCGGCCACAAAGTGGTGAAAAGGGGCGACAATTGGTTCAACGAGAAGACGCAGCAGTGGGTGGAGGGGGCCCAGCACCGGTACCTAATGACCCTGAAACTGCTCGACGGAACGGGGTCACTGCGAGTCACGGCGTTCAACGACGTTCTGGAGCAAATGATGGGAATGACGTGTGACGACATGATGGGGCTCACCAAACAGGAGCAGTTTTGTGCCCTCTGCAAACTGGAATTCAAAGAGTTTGCATGCAACATTCGCACTCGTGAGGACGGCGAGGGAGAAATGCGACACACGTTGATGAACGCCATCGATCTCCACGACGAACAGTCGTGCCTTAAGTATACGTAACAGGTCCTCAGACCTCAGACAATCAAAAAAAAATATAATTGAAAACTATAAAATGAAAATGAATGATGTTTTTAAAATTGTATCCAGCTTTTAGCGTTTACCGATGCTGATCGACTCGAAATGTTGTCCCGAATCTGCCAACTGAAACTCACCAACGACGACCACTCCTGAGCCAGAGCGCGCCGAAGGGACGTCGTGAAAAAAATTACCACCCGTAACGGCAACATCTACACGGTTCAAACTAAAATAAGAAATAGCACTACGTCACGACGTTTTAAAGATCCGATCAGCCCCGCCCCACACGGACAGGCTGTTCGTTTGCCGCCACAGGAACGTCTTAGAGCAATGACGGACGCCATGGAACGGTTCGTCACGTTGCTACTGCGGAACCACCATTATGCAATAGCCCACAATAGAAGTGGCTGCACGAAGCAAAGCAGCGTCGCGTTGTCTTCCAAATATATAGAGACTCCGGTTCTCTTTGTGTTGCCATCTTCAATGTGACCGTGCCAGGCGTCGTACACATACAGCCCCGGACAGCCAACACAAAGCAGAATCAGCACGGACGTGGCGACGGGGGCGACAGGGAAGGAATGGACGTAAGTGAAGACAAGATAAATCGCTGTGAACCAACGAAACAGAAAATCCGAGCCTTTGTCCATGAGGTGCCCGAGCCGCGATGTTTTGCTGAATACCCGCGCGACCTCGCCGTCGAGGCAGTCCAACCACCGCTCGACGATGGAAAAGATAAAAAGCAAAAAAAAATGCTCGTTGATCATTGCGTAGAGCGACAAAAACTTAAAGACAAAGTTCACAACGGTAATTTCGATCGGATGCACGTGAGAAAAGTGCGGCACGGCCGGTACGACGAGCATCGGGTAGGTGATCAAAGAATCAAATGACAGATATAATTTTGGTCGCCCCATTGTTTTGTTTTAATTTTATTCCTGGTTTTTGGTCTTTTTTGTTCAAAAAAAAAAAAGAAGAAGAAATCGGGCAATTTATTTTTGGTGGTTGTCACGTTTGTTCAACAACGAAACCCCCGTCGCACGACCTTTCGGAAACGAAACGCCCGTCGCACGACCGTTCGATGACGAAACGTGTCCGGAATACCGTTTTCAAACTCATGTACACGTATTTGATCGAAGCGCCGTCGATGAGCGAGTAGGCCAGTTGATAACGCGAGCAGACAACGTCACCAACACCGGTCGCAATCATTTTCCAATTGCCCGCAAACCCCCGACCAAGCACGAAGATGTTGCCTTTCTCGTCGACGGCGACCGAAAAGTCACCACCACAAAGGACCGACCGCGTGTGCGGGGGAGTTTTTAAGTTGTAAATAAGCCCGTGGGTGTAATGGTTCGGTTGAGACCTTGAAATTTCGATGTGGTTTAAGTGAATCGGCCTGGAAAAGTACAACTGAAATCGTCCGTCGCCCCTTTGAACCACCGAGTGCGTCTCTCCCGCGGAGACCCCGAGGACGTCGGCAATGTCACAGGTCATGCCTCGACCTCGACTGACCGCAATGCTCCCTTTTCGTCCGTGAGTCAGGACGACTGAGTGGTCCGTGCCGCAGCAGATGTGGGTGGCAGGGTTAGAGTACACAATCGGAGTCAGCTCAGTCAAGTGCTCCAAAGTCGGGGTCATTTGCCCCCAGAAATTGGTGCCACGACCGTGCACCGTTCCTTCGGACAGTACCATCATAAAATTGGCGCCCGTTGCCACCTGCCTTACTGGATGTCGAAACGATTGTAGAAATTCAAAATTCAGCTTTGCGTGGTTCCACTCGTACAGGCGGTGTTCATGATCCTGATAAAAGCTGCCGGCCGTGCTGGCGACAACGTCGAACGCTTTGGCGCTCCGCACTTGTTGCACTACGTTGAGGTCGCCCATCTGAACGTGGGTTTGTAAGCTCCCGTCCGAGCACCGCACGTGGAGCGTCTCGTACGACAGGCCAAAGTCGGGACCTTGATCACGAATCTCAGCGGCGCATCTGCGTCGCAGGTCGTGGCAGATGTCGTGGCGTCCGAGCGCCACCAAGTAGTTGACCCGATCCCGAACGTCTTTGATGTGGGCAAAGACTTCGCGATACACATCGGAATTCATCTTTTTTGACCTGGTTTTTCTGTGTTTTCTGTTTGTTTCAGCAACACGTGCTCCACGCACCGCTTTCTCCGGTGCAGCGAAGGCGACGATTGGGTGGTTGTCGATCGACCGGGCGGTTGGTGGCCAGCGTCAGCCGCAACAAGTCGGCACAGCCAACATCATTTTTTGCTGATGTGAAGCAGTCTGTCATGGGCAGTCGTGCTTGCCCGCAGTCCATCTTTGACTGCACGGTAATGATGTGGCAAGCGCTCCCGCGCTGCTCGAGAATCAGTTCGGTCCAGTACCGCAGGTCCCGCTGTCGGTCGGTGACCACCCACGCCACGTCCGCGTTTCGCACGTACATCGGGAGCAGGGCTTGGTACCTCTCCTGCCCCGCTGTGTCCCACACGTCTAGTCGCACGTCCCCAAAGGTGCGACTGACGAACGAGGCGCCAACCGTCGACTCAACGTCGTCAGAAAACTCGTTAAAAAATACTCGCCGTATTAACGAAGTTTTGCCGACCCCGACGTCGCCCACCAGAACCAGCTTCAACATGTGAGAGGGCATTGGGGTTTTTTTTTTCTTATTCCAACAACAAAAAGAAGAGAGAATCGAACAAGTTTTTTTTTACCTAAATGTCAACAAAATTGTCGGAAGTCGACGGCGGTCATATTTTTTCTCTTCAGCGCACGCTCGTCGACCAAAGACTCGAGCCCGCAAGAGGCGGCGATCGACAATCCTTCGGCAACGCGGACTACAACTCCTCACAGGGCATGTCGACGCGAGTGTGGGGTCCGTCGGCCTGGCATTTTTTGCACACGGTGAGTTTTAACTACCCCGTGAGCCCGACAACGACAGACATTGAGCACTACAGAGCTTTCGTGCAGAGCTTGGGTAAAGTGCTGCCGTGTGGGCACTGCCGGGACAGTCTACCCGAAAATTTGAAACAGATCAATTACGGCGACAAGCATTTCAAAAGCCGCTACACCTTTTCGAAGATGATTTACGAGTTGCACGAACAAGTGAACACGAGTCTCGGGAAAAAAAGTGGGCTGACTTACAGGCAAGTGCGCGACTTTTATGAACACTTTCGGTCCCGATGCTCAACAACGACTGCGACTCACAAGGGGTGCACCGATCCGTTGGATGACACCAAAAAGCAGTGTTTGATCAAAATCGTTCCGTTGACATCCTGCAAACCCGGCACCCACACCATTCAAGTGGACAGCAGACTCTGTACCCCACCCGTCTAAGTGCTTACTGATGCCCTCTTTGGTCACAAACTTTGTGCAGCAGAAACAACAAGCAAGTGGTTGTGACAAAAAGTTATAACAACGACAGCACTCAAATTAATCTGTTTTTCTTACAACAATATTTTTTTTTTAATCGAACAAATAGAACAATAAGGTCAAAACCAGGAACAAAATGAAGCGCTCGGCGGTCCCGCTGCCGATCGTCGCCAAGCGGCGTAAGCGGCGGCGAAGATTCATCTGCCAAGGTCAATGCGGCAAAGACGGATGCACGTACGCTGCGGAGTCCCCGAGCAATTTTAAAATACACGTGTCCACCGACAGGTGTGTGTGCGATCAGTGCGGCAAAGACTTCAGTTTCAAATGTAACATGCTTCGGCACCAAACGGCGAAGCACGGCCGCGCGCCGACAAAATTGCGAAAACCCGATGCGATCGATCTGACCAACGAACAGTGGCAATTTCTCAAAAAAATGGTGGTCAGCTGCGTTCAACACGACAAAAAACACTCCAACGTGTCCGCGTCGGACCGAAAAATGCTCGAAAAAATGAGCAACGTCCACGTCCACGACCTCGCCGAGCAGCTGGCCCCGCGAGCGATCGAAATGGTCAAGTTGGGGAGTCGCGACGACTTCGGTGGGTATTTGAAGAACGGCATACGGTT
>JGI20154J14316_10000594_pt1 | contig 32801 bp, 33 predicted proteins | sample COG_04_FD_14316 | JGI IMG/M metagenome (IMG submission 14316)
CTTTCCTCTTTCCTCTTTTGTCTTTTATCTTTTATTTTTCAGTGCTACGATTTAGATCTTTCCTCTTTCCTCTTTCCTCTTTCCTCTTTTGTCTTTTGTCTTTTATTTTTTATTTTTCAGTGCTACGATTTAGATCTTTCCTCTTTCCTCTTTCCTCTTTCCTCTTTCCTCTTTCCTCTTTCCTCTTTCCTCTTTCCTCTTTCCTCTTTCCTCTTTCCTCTTTTGTCTTTTATTTTTCAGTGCTACGATTTAGATCTTTCCTGTTTTATCTTTCTCTCTTTTCTTCTTTTTCTTAAATACTTTCTTACTTTTGCATTATAATTTTTTTTCATGGGCAACGAGATAAGTAAACGCTATTCACAACGAGGTGTTTCGGCATCCAAAGAAGATGTACATAAAGCGATAAAAAATATTGACAAAGGGTTATTTCCACAAGCTTTTTGCAAAATTGTACCCGACTATTTAACAAACGACGAAGACTACTGTCTCATTATGCATGCCGATGGGGCTGGGACCAAAAGTTCCTTAGCCTATATGTATTGGAAAGAAACGGGCGATATTTCGGTTTGGAAAGGCATTGCTCAAGATGCCCTCATCATGAATATCGACGATTTATTATGTGTGGGTGCAACCGATCATATCATGCTTTCTTCTACAATTGGACGCAATAAAAATGTCATACCAGGCGAGGTGCTATCAGCAATTATTAATGGAACCGAAGAACTCATAGAAGACCTCAAAGGATTTGGGGTGACCATTCATTCTACAGGGGGCGAAACAGCCGATGTTGGCGATTTGGTAAGAACCATTATCGTCGATTCAACTGTGACCGCCAGAATGCCTCGAAATAAAGTCATTAACAATGCCAATATTCAACCTGGCGATGTGATTGTAGGCTTGGCCTCTTTTGGACAAGCTACCTACGAGAATGCTTACAACGGCGGTATGGGAAGTAATGGACTTACTTCCGCTAGACATGATGTTTTTGATCACTATCTAGCTGATAAATATCCTGAAAGTTTCGATGCAGCAGTTCCAGAAAATTTAGTGTATTCAGGAAACATGAAACTAACAGACTCGGTTAAAGATTCGCCAATAGATGCAGGGAAATTAGTATTGTCTCCCACTCGAACCTACGCGCCAATTATCAAAGCAATTTTAGAGAAATATGACGCCCAATCAATTCATGGAATGGTACATTGTAGTGGCGGCGCACAAACCAAAATACTTCACTTTGTGAACGATTTACATATTATTAAAGATGCGATGTTTCCAGTGCCACCACTCTTTAAACTGATACAAGAACAATCCAACACCGATTGGAAAGAAATGTATCAAGTATTTAATTGTGGTCACCGAATGGAACTCTATGTACAGCCCGAGATTGCGGAGGAAATTATAACCCTTTCTAAATCATTCAATGTTGACGCTCAAATTGTAGGACGGGTTGAAGCTTCCACTTCCAAAAAGTTGACCATTACAAGCGAATTTGGAACCTTTGAGTATTAGGGGCGTTATTGTACCACAGTAAATCCATAAAAAATAGTACTTTTGCAACATAATTCTCCAAAGTAGATGTTAGAAAAAATACAAATAGTTAAGCAGCGTTTTGATGAAGTAAATGACCTGATCATCCAACCCGATATTATTTCGGATCAGAAGCGCTATGTACAACTCAATAAAGAATATAAAGATTTAAAAAAGATGGTCGATCTAGGTCTCATCTACGAATCTTTAAGGTCAAATATTGAAGAAGCTCAAGAAATTATTTCTGATGGCAGTGATGCAGAAATGGTTGAAATGGCCAAAATGCAAATGGAAGAAGCTAAAGACCAAATCCCTGCAATTGAAGAAGAGATGAAGGTTCTTTTAATTCCGAAAGACCCTGACGACGCCAAAAACATAGTGATGGAAATCCGTGCTGGAGCTGGTGGAGATGAAGCGAGTATTTTTGCTGGCGATCTTCATCGAATGTATACTAAATATTGTGAATCTAAAGGCTGGAAAGTGGAAGTGGTAGATTTTAATCACGGGACTTCCGGAGGGTTTAAAGAAGTGATCTTTGAAGTAAGTGGAGAAGATGTCTATGGCACCATGAAATTTGAAGCCGGCGTTCATCGGGTTCAGCGGGTCCCTCAAACAGAAACACAAGGACGTGTACACACCAGTGCAGCCTCTGTAATTGTATTACCTGAAGCCGAAGAATTTGATGTTCAACTCGATATGACCGAAGTAAGAATTGAACGTACAACTTCTACAGGACCCGGAGGACAATCGGTTAATACGACCTACTCTGCGATCAAATTACACCACGAACCGACTGGAATGATTGTGAGCTGTCAAGATCAAAAATCGTCTCATAAAAATTTAGAAAAAGCACTCAAAGTATTAAGATCCCGTTTATATGAAATGGAATTGGCTAAAAAACAAGCGGCCGATTCTGAGAAGCGAATGAGCATGGTATCTTCAGGAGATCGAAGTGCCAAGATTAGAACTTATAACTATCCACAAGGGCGTGTTACAGAACACCGAATTGGGCTCACTCTCTATGATTTATCAAATATTATTAACGGAGATATTCAGAAAATAATTAGCGAACTCATGATGGCCGAGAACACAGAGAAACTCAAAGCAGATACTGGCGTAATCTAATTGTATATGACAACTCAAGCACTTGTTTCTGAAATCAAAAAAAAGAAATCCTTTCTTTGTATAGGACTTGATGTAGATATGACAAAAATCCCCTCTCATTTATTAGAGTTAGAGGATCCTATTTTTGAGTTTAATAAGGCAATCATCGATGCAACACATCACTTGTGTGTGGCTTACAAACCAAATATTGCGTTTTATGAAGCCTACGGGTTAAAAGGGTGGACCGCTCTTGACAAAACTATTAATTACCTAAACATAAATTACCCTGAAATTTTCACCATTGCAGATGCCAAACGCGGCGATATTGGAAATACGAGTAGTATGTATGCCAAGGCCTTTTTTAAAGATCTGGCTTTTGACAGTGTGACTGTCGCACCATATATGGGGAAAGATTCAATAGAGCCATTTTTAGAGTTTCAAAATAAGCATACCATCATGTTGGCCTTAACGTCAAATACCGGGGCTTTTGATTTTCAAACGCTTTCTACAAACGGTCAGCCACTTTATCAAGCCGTTTTAGAAACATCAAAAGGGTGGAAAAACGCCCAAAACTTAATGTATGTTGTGGGTGCGACCAAAGCCTCCTATTTCGCTGAAATTAGAACAATCGTTCCTGATAGTTTTTTATTAGTGCCTGGCGTTGGAGCTCAAGGCGGGAGTTTGGCTGAGGTTTGTAAATATGGAATGAATGCTCAAATAGGTCTTTTGATCAATTCTTCGAGAGGTATTATTTATGCGTCTTCAGGTCAAGACTTTGCAGTACAAGCGGCTCAAAAAGCCCAGGTTCTACAATTAGAAATGGCAGATTTAATCCCTGAGGATTAATTACCTCCCCCTAAATAGTCAGTATCCAGTTTTTTTGTAATTTTTTAAATTTCTGTAATTCCTTTTTTAGAATGGACAAAAATTCACGGCCATCACTATTACATTTTTCCAAACGATGGCAATTTTTGAACAATCGATTGGTAAGGCCTCGTATCGATTCAGCATGCTGATGCTTTTGTTCTGAAAAACGCTCTTGTTGGACTCTCATGATGTGGGGCGCCAAAGAATCTGACTGTCGAATGATGTCTCCTGAGAAATAAATAGAATTATCTTCACGTCCATTAGGTTTTAAAACAGAAAGATCGGCATTCAAATATCCTGAGATCATTTTGGAAAGTGATCCTATCTCAATAGCTTTTTTATAAAAAGCTACATGCAATTCTGATGAATTTTGAAACGGCAACATTGATTTAATATTTACTTCAAAATTAGAGCAATATATCCTATGATGCATTTAAAATTTAAAGATAAATACGTTTATTCGTTTAATTTTTAATATTTTTATTTAAAATACATTAAATATGAAACTTGATGACCTCCATTCAAAAATACTAGAACAACTACAACGAAATGCCAGAATTTCAAATACGGCCATCGCCAAGCAAGTTGGCATATCATCACCAGCGGTTACAGAACGTATAAAAAAACTTGAGGATTCAGGAATTATCGAAGGCTACTATGCCAAAGTATCCCATTATGAAATGGGCTATGATTTTAGAGCTTTGATAACCGTCCGTGCGTTTGTGGGGCGACTCCAACCCTTTTTACATAAAGTAAAAACCTTGGACGAAGTCATTAATTGTTATCGCATTACAGGAAACGAAAATATTGTCATGGAAGTGGTCCTTCAAAATCAGCGTCATTTGGAAAAATTGATTGACCAACTGATTACTTATGGGGAAACCAAAACGCAAATTATTCTATCAAATGTAGTTTCGAATCATCCCATTTTAAAAAAGTAATTGTATTTTTAGAGGTATGAAAACACTACTTACTATTGGTCTGGCTTTATCGGGAATTATTTTTATGGGCTGCCACTCTCAGAAAAATTCAATTAAATCTCAATCTGAATTTCAAGAAGAACAAAATAGTTTTTTTAAAGATGCTTCTAAATCCCCATTAAAATCCAAGGATTTGAAAGCGTTTGAGGGTCTTGATTTTTTTCCAATTGATTCGATGTTTGTCGTAAAAGCGCAATTGAAACGTACACCCAACACTCCTTATTTTGAAATGAAAACCACCACAAATCGTGTGACCAGAGAGCGCGTTTTTGGCGTTTTATCTTTCACTATAAATGGCCAGCTCTTAAAACTTAAGGTGTATCAAAGTGAACCTAATGTAGATTCGGACACTGATTCAGACTATTTGTTCCTTCCTTTTTTGGATGCAACCAATGGAGAGACAACGTATGGCGGTGGGCGTTATATCGATTTAAGTATCCCCGCAACGGATGTGTTGATGATCGATTTTAATAAAGCCTACAATCCGTATTGTGCTTACAATGAAAAATACTCCTGCCCAATCGTGCCAAGAGAAAACTATTTGGCTTTAGAAATTAGAGCAGGCGTGAAACGGTTTAAAGATCATTAAAAATTTTTTGAAAGAAAGAACCCTAAAAATACCGCCAATAATCCAAGTCCAATGGACCCTAAGGTATAGATGAAAAAATTGGTAAAGTCTCCCTCTTTTAAAAACACTTGATTTTCATAAGCAAAAGCAGAGAACGTTGTGAATCCTCCACAAAATCCAGTCACTAACAGTAAGGTTTGATTCTCTGATAAACTGCTATTTTTTAAAGCCATTCCCATTAATATTCCGATCAATAGACTGCCAATAATATTGACAGAAAAGGTGCCCCAAGGAAACCCCTGAGTAGTGTTGTTGAAAATTTTTCCAACTAGGTATCTAAGTGCACTTCCTGTGCCGCCTCCAATAAAGACCAATAAAACCTGTTTCATTTTCTGTAGTTTTCGCTAAATTAAAAATAGATTCCTTAGAAACGTAATAAAATGATTTTAATTAGTTAATCAAAATAGATTATATTCGTAGACGTTTCAAATTTTACTTAACAAACTAAAAATTCAAACTCATGAAATTAATTTCTAAAATCGTGTTGGGTTCTATTGTTTTAGCCCAATTATTTTATTCTTGCAAATCGGATAGTAGTTCTGATATAGCCATGGATTCTAACTTTATAACCCTCACTTCTGAGGCTGATTTTCCAATCAAAGTAACTCAATTTGCTGACTTGAAAGTGTTGCGTTATCAAATTCCGGGTTGGGAAAACTTAACACTGAAAGAACAAAAACTTGTTTACTATTTAACCCAGGCCGGCCTATCGGGACGTGATATCATGTGGGATCAAAATTACCGTTATAATTTAACCATTCGTACCGCATTAGAACGGGTTTACACCACTTTTGAAGGGGATAAAACATCGGATGATTGGGTTGCTTTTGAGGTGTATTTAAAACGTGTTTGGTTTAGTAACGGAATTCATCACCATTATAGCAATGCGAAATTGACTCCTGAATTTTCAGCAGCGTATTTGACATCGATTTTAGCAACCACAAACACGACTTTAGAGGGTGAAGCTTTTGAAGTTATTTTTAACGACAAGGATGCAAAGAAAGTCAATCAAGCTAAAAACATAGATAACGTTGCGGAATCGGCCGTTAACTTCTACGGTCAAGGCGTAACAAACGCCGATGTTGAATCGTTTTATTCGAAAATCGCTTCACCAAACCCCGACAAACCCTTGTCTCATGGGTTGAATTCTCAACTGGTAAAAATCAATGGAGAACTTCAGGAACGTGTTTATAAATCTGGCGGATTATACGGCGAAGCGATCGATGAAATAGTGAAGTGGTTAGAATTAGCTAAAGGGGTTGCTGAAAATCAGGCGCAAGGCGATGCGTTAGGATTATTGATTCAATATTATAATACAGGAGATTTACAAACTTGGGACGACTATAATGTTGCATGGACGTCTGCAACCGAAGGAAATATCGATTATATCAACAGCTTTATCGAAGTCTATAATGATCCCTTAGGGTATAGAGGTTCGTATGAAACGATTGTACAAATTAAAGATTTTGACATGTCGGCCAAAATGGCGGTTTTATCTGAAAACGCCCAATGGTTTGAGGATAACTCTCCATTATTTCCAGAGCACAAAAAGAAAAATGTTGTGGGTGTAAGCTATAAGACAGTCAATGTTGCTGGTGAAGCTGGAGATGCGTCACCAACCACTCCAATTGGTGTAAATTTACCAAATGCAAACTGGATTCGTGCGGCGGTTGGGAGCAAGTCAGTTTCCTTAGGAAATATTACAAATGCGCATGATAATTCTGGGAGTTCTGGAAGACTTAAAGAATTTGTTCATGACGATCAAGAATACGAATTAGAAAAATTATATGGTCAACCAGCCGATAAGCTGCACACCGCACTTCATGAAGTGGTTGGGCATGCGTCTGGACAATTAAATCCCGGGGTTGGAGAAACTAAAGAAACCTTGAAAAATTACGCCTCTACTTTAGAGGAAGGGCGTGCAGATTTGGTAGGGCTTTATTATTTATACAATCCAAAAATACAAGAGTTAGGCTTGGTCGCCGATTGGAAATCAATTGGGACAGCTGCATTTGATGGATACATCCGAAATGGATTAATGACCCAGCTCATTCGATTAAACCTAGGGGATGAGGTCGAAGAAGCGCACATGCGAAACCGTCAGTGGGTGAGTGCATGGGTTTATGAAAAAGGACTTAAGGACAATGTGATTGAAAAAGTGATTCGCGATGGAAAAACATATTTCAATATCAATGATTATGAAAAATTACACGATCTATTTGGTCAGTTGCTTCGCGAAACACAACGGATCAAATCTGAAGGAGATTTTGCTGCGGTTCAAGCCCTCGTAGAAGGCTATGGCGTTAAAGTTGATCAAGCGATTCATGCCGATGTTTTGGAGCGTAATAAGCAATTTACATCAGCGCCTTACAGTGGGTTTGTGAATCCCGTATTGGTGCCTCAAACAAATTCTGAGGGTGCGATTACTTCAATAGAGGTAAAGTATGTAGAGAGTTTTGTAGGTCAGATGTTGAACTATTCTGCGAACTATAGTTTTTTACCAGAGATCAACTAATCTGTTTTAATTCAACTCTTATAAAAAGTCACTTATCCAAAAAGGGAAGTGGCTTTTTTTAGTAGCCTAACACAAATTTTATAGCAGCAATGCCGGCTATAAAGCCAATAAAAGCTAACAATACCCATAAACTTCCTTTGTAATATTTTTGATGTAGGGCAAAATCCTTGCGATAGGCGTAGATAATAACGCCTGTAAAAACAATGGCAAATAGGATTCCGAAAATTAGTTGTCCTTGACTGAACATAATTATGTATTTTTAGGCTTATAAAGTGTGTCAAATTTATAAAAAATTATAAGAATCTCAGCATGTTTGCCCTCCCATCTTTGGGGTGTTGAAATGTATAAAAACTAACTAATTATGAAAGATAAAATAAAAGCAGTTCAACAATTTCACGAAGCCTTTAAAATTGGGTATAGAACTTCTCTAAAAGCCGATTTAGGTTTTTCTAAAAACACCCTTCGCTTTGATTTGATGAAAGAAGAAAATGAAGAATATTTAGAAGCGGCCAATAATAACGACATGGTAGAAGTGGCAGATGCGTTAGGAGATATGCTTTATATCCTTTGTGGAACCATTATCGAACATGGAATGCAGCACAAAATAGAAGCGGTTTTTGAAGAAATTCAGCGTAGTAATATGAGTAAATTGGGTGAAGATGGCCAGCCTATCTATCGAGAAGATGGAAAGGTATTAAAAGGCCCCAATTATTTTAAGCCTCATATTCAACAAATTTTGGAATCCTAACCTCTATACGTTAACAGTCCAACCAAATAAATCCTCGGCTTTATTGGTCTGAATATCGGTGATGCGGTTTTTTAATCGTTGAGCGATTGGGTTTTCAAGTTCCGGTAAGTTATAATCGGTGTCTTTGAACCCAAATCCGGCAATCGGAGAAATGACGGCTGCAGTTCCTGCTCCAAACATTTCTTTTAAACTTCCGTTTTCAGAGGCCTCGATGACTTCAGTTACTGTGAATTTTCGAACGTCCACTTTGATACCTTCGTCTTTGGCGATGTCAAGAATACTTTTTCGTGTAATACCATCTAAAATTCGGTCACTCGTTGGTCCGGTGATAAGAGTGTCGTTGATACGAACAAAAATATTCATAGCACCGGCTTCTTCAATATATTCGTGGGTGTTATCATCGGTCCAGATGACTTGATCGTAGCCTTTGTCAATCGCTAATTGTGTTGGATAAAATTGACCAGCATAGTTACCACCTGCCTTTGCAAATCCAACGCCACCATTCGCCGAGCGTGAGTAGTTTTGTTCAATCAAAACTTTTACTTTTCCTGCAAAATAGGCACCTGAAGGTGCTGTACAGATAATAAATTTATAAGCATCCGCAGGAGAGGCATGAAATCCTTCGCCTGTTGCAAATATGATGGGTCTGATATACAATGAGCTCCCATCTTGAGTAGGGATCCATTGGTCGTCGACTTTAAGCAATGCTTTTAAGCCGTCCATGAATACCGTTTCTGGTAATTCGGGAATTGCCAATCGTTTGGCAGAAATATTAAAACGTTTAAAGTTTTCATCGGGTCGAAATAACCAGGTTTTTTTATCAGAATCTTTGTAGGCTTTCATGCCTTCGAAAATAGATTGTCCGTAATGAAAAATCTTTGAAGATGGCATTAATGAAATGGCCTGATAAGGCACAATTTCAGGAACACCCCAAGCACCATTTTTATAATCACAGACCAGCATATGATCAGAAAATTCGGTTCCAAATCCAAGGTTTTTAAAATCTATTGAGTTGATTTTTGATTGCTGCGTTCGTGTTATTTTTATTGAATCCATAATAAGGGTATTACTATTTAGCCTTATACAAACTTACAGAAATTAATATTTAAAAAAAATCAAACTTCCAAAAGTTTGAAATTTATATTTTATCTTCGATTTTTAATTAAAATATTCACTAATTTTCGATGGATATCTGTATTGAATGAAAATAAGCTGAGCAGATGATCAAAGCACCAAATTCCGTTTCATCTCTTTTGGCTCTAAAATTTTGAAATGGATCAATTTAAAAGCGTTAATAGCAACTAATAATGAAGCGATCTATAGTAACTACGGGCGACGGTTCAAAAACCATTCAAATTGAAGATTGGGATGAGCAATACCACTCAATTCATGGTGCCATTCAAGAAGCGCAGCATGTTTTTATAAAAATGGGATTACATCATTTTCTGAATTCACACAAACCGACAGTCCTCCATATTCTTGAAATTGGATTTGGGACGGGCTTAAATGCCTTTGTCACAGCTCTAGAAGCGTACACTCAGAATATTCAAATTCACTATGAAGGCGTGGAGGCTTATCCTGTTCAGTCAGAAGAATTATCACACTTAAATTATGCTTCTTTACTGGCACAGGATCAATCCCCTGTTTTTGATACATTACATCAAGTTTCTTGGGAAGATTTGCATGTTATTACGCCTCATTTTTCTTTAAAAAAACGATTACAATTTTTCAACGAATTAGAAGATCAAAACTCCTTTGAACTTATTTATTTTGATGCCTTCGGCGCTAGAGTTCAACCAGATCTATGGACGGAATCTATTTTTAAACGCATGTATGATGCACTGAAGGAAAACGGCGTTTTGGTCACTTATGCGGCCAAAGGCAGCGTGCGTCGCGCCATGCAAGCCGTTGGATTTATTGTCGAACGATTGGAAGGGCCTCCAGGAAAACGAGAAATGTTAAGAGCGACCAAGCCGTCTAAAGGTTGTTAGTATTATCTTAATGAAATTGATGTGGAAGCTTAAAGTAATGTTAAACCTTTGATAATTCATTTATTTACGAAGTTGTTATCATTAATTTAGCAGGGATGGGACAAACACTATTGATCACAGGAGCGACGGGATTAGTTGGTAAAGCATTGGTAAAGAAATGTTTAGCCCACGGAGATACGGTTCATTATTTGACGACTCGTAAATCAAAAATAAAGTCTGAAGCCAATTACAAAGGGTTTTATTGGAATCCGCAAAAAAACACCATTGATACTGCTTGTTTTGATGGGGTTGAGGTTGTTATTAATTTAGCAGGATCCTCCATTGCTCAACGTTGGACCAAGGCCGCAAAAGCATCCATTTTGTCCAGTCGAACGAATGCCTTAGAGTTGATACATTCAAGTATTGAAACTCATAAGTTTCCGATTCAACAGATTATTTCAGCAAGTGCAATAGGTATTTATCCCGATTCTAAAACGCGGTATTACGAAGAAGAGTTTCAAGGAACTGATGCCAGTTTTTTACGAACGGTTGTGAAGTCTTGGGAAGGTCGTTTAAAACCATTTCAATCTTTAGGAATTAAAACTACGGCAGTTCGTATTGGAATAGTGCTCGATGCTAAGGAAGGTGCTTTGCCTAAAATCATGGGGCCTATCAAACAGTACATCGGATCTGCTTTAGGTACTGGAGAGCATTGGCAATCGTGGATTCATATTGATGACTTAGTACGATTGTTTAGATTTGTATTAGAATCAAAGTTAGAAGGCGTTTATAATGCCGTAGCTCCCAATCCAGTTCAGCAAAAAGACCTTGTAAAATCCATCGCTAAAATTATTAAGCGTCCACTTTTTTTTCCAAAGGTTCCTGAATTTGCACTTCAAATGCTTCTAGGTGAAATGAGTGCAATCGCCCTCGAAAGTCAACGTGTGTGCTCTAAAAAAATTGAAGATGCTGGGTTTCAATACCAGTATCATGAATTAGACGTGGCTCTCGAAAATTTGTTGTAAGGATTCGTTTCTAATTCCATTTCCCATTCCTAAAATTAACTTCCGAAAAATACTTTGTGACATTTTGACATTTTATTAATAATGGCAGTACTTTTGCCATGGATTAAAAAATAAACATTAATTACCCAAAGCGTACATACATACAATGAGTAAAAAAGAAAGCAAAAAGGAAGTTGAAACTCCTGAAGAAACGACGATCAATGAAACAGCCACTGAGACCACTGAAGCCACTGTTGAGCTTACAGTTGAGGAACAATTGGCCGCAGATTTAGCACAAGAAAAAGATAAATTTTTAAGACTATTTGCCGAATTTGAAAACTACAAACGCCGTACCACAAAGGAACGTATTGAGTTGTTTTCGACTGCCAGTCAAGAGGTCATAAAAGCATTACTTCCAGTGTTGGATGATTTTGATCGTGCTTTGCTAGAAATGGCTAAAAGCGAAGAAACTGAATTATCTAAAGGCGTTGAGCTGATTAAAAATAAATTCTCTTCGACTCTTGAACAAAAAGGGTTGACCATTGTTGAGGTCAGTAGCGGCGATTTGTTTAATGCAGATGACCACGAAGCAATCACTCAAATTCCAGCACCATCAGATGCGATGAAAGGCAAAATTATTGATGTGATCGAAAAAGGGTATAAGCTAGGGGATAGGGTGATTCGTTTTCCAAAAGTAGTGATTGGAAACTAATAAATATTAAGATATAAAATTTCAATACTGAAATGGCAAAACGTGATTATTACGACACATTAGGGATCCAAAAAGGCGCCTCAGCTTCAGAGATCAAAAAAGCTTACAGAAAAATGGCGGTTAAATTCCATCCAGACAAAAATCCAGATGATAAATCAGCCGAAGATAAATTTAAAGAAGCTGCAGAAGCCTATGAAATATTAAGTGATCCCGATAAGAAAGCGCGTTTTGATCAATATGGTCATCAAGCTTTTGAAGGGGGTGGTGGCCGTGGAAGTGGGCACATGAATATGGATGACATTTTTAGTCAGTTCGGCGATATTTTCGGCGGCGGCGGCGGTGGTGGCTTTGGAGGTTTTGGTGGCGGACAGCGTCAACGAGTGATGAAAGGGAGTAACCTTCGGATTCGTGTCAAATTGACCCTCGAAGAAATTGCCAACGGTGTTGAAAAGAAAGTTAAAGTCAAAAGAAAAACGCAAGCTAAAGGCGTGACTTATAAAACCTGTTCTACTTGTAATGGACAAGGGCAAGTGACAAGAATTACCAATACGATCTTAGGGCGTATGCAAACAGCTTCTCCCTGTAATGCCTGTGGTGGTACAGGACAAAGTATCGATAAACGGCCTTCTAATTCCGATGCTCAAGGGTTTGTAACTGAAGAAGAAACAGTCTCCATTAAAATTCCAGCGGGTGTGGTCGATGGCATGCAGTTAAAAGTTACTGGAAAAGGAAATGCGGCCCCTGGAAATGGGATTTCGGGCGATTTATTAGTCGCTATTACCGAGGAAACACATCCTACCCTACAACGTGAAGGCGATAATTTACACTATGATTTATATGTCAGTGTACCCGAAGCAATTTTAGGAGATTCGATCGAAATTGATACCGTGACGGGTAAAGTCCGCTTGAAAATTGAAGCGGGTGTACAATCCGGTAAAATATTACGTCTTCGAGGAAAAGGGATTCCAAACATCAATGGCTATAGCCGTGGTGATTTGTTAGTACATATCAACGTATGGACCCCAAAAACCTTGAGCAAAGAACAAAAAACCTTTTTTGAAAAAATGAAATCGGACGAGCATTTTTCTCCAAAACCAGAAAGCTCTGACAAATCATTTTTTGAAAAGGTAAAAGATATGTTCTCATAAAAGACGGTTTTAATAACTCATGAGCGAAGCAGCAAACCCCCATTACTCTCAAAATGAGGAGCGATTAAATGTCCTTACACATGCTTTTGGGCTTTTATTAAGCGGGATTGCATTGCCATTTCTGATTGTCAAATCGTTGGATTACGATGGTTTTTGGAAACCCGCAAGTTTAATTATTTATGGGGTCAGTTTGATTGTTTTATATGCGGCTTCTACTTGGTATCATTCCGCAAAAGACCCTCAACTAAGACGGAAATTAAATATTTTTGATCATGCTGCGATCTATGTTTTAATCGCAGGCACCTATTCGCCTTTTGCGCTTTTAGTATTGGAAGGGACTTTGGGATGGGGTATTTTTGGATTCACTTGGATTTTTGCTTTTAGTGGCGTGATCCTAAAACTATTTTACACGGGACGGTTTGACAAACTCTCCACACTTCTGTATGTTTTAATGGGCTGGCAAATTATGTTTGTGATCAATCCGCTTATGGATCGTTTACCCACAGAAGGGTTACAGCTGTTATTTGCGGGTGGCGTATTTTATACGGTAGGTGCATTTTTGTATTCGATGAAAAAACTCCACTACAACCACGCCATCTTTCATGCCTTTGTTGTCATGGGGAGTATCTGCCATTTTTTCAGCGTTTTTTATTACTTGTAACGACTCATTCTATAATTTCGTAGTCGATACTTAGTTTTCGTAAAGCTCTTAAAGCTGACGCTGTATTTTTGTCTTCGACTTCTATATCCACAGCATCGCCATCCAAGAGAATTTCAGTAAGCTCATTGCATAAGGACTGATTCATCTGCGATGAAATTTCTAAAATACATTTGGAAATCGCTCTTTTATCGGGGCGTGGTGCGTCACAAGACAGTAAGTTTAGTTTCATCTGTTTATTGTTTTAAGAATCCTATTTGCTTGTCTGCCACAGGCAGGTTCGCTAGGAATCATTTTTTTTGAGTTCGCCTGTTTTAATAGGTACGAATCATGAAAATAATTATGAATGCAATATACTAGACTTTCAGCAAGATTAAACATTCCTTAACAGGATTATTCGTTTAGTAAATTAAAATGCGTTGTTTGGAGTTTGTGAATTTTAGTGGTTTATGGCAAAAATAAATCGCTTTAGGTTTTTGTCTCCGAACGAATAGACTTCGTACAGTCTTTGTTTTCGTGCTTCAGTGGGTCTTCTGTTTCTGTTTCCACACGAAAGATTCGTGCGGCAGCGGGGGCTAAATAGTAAGTTAAATCTAAAAATAATGAACCAAAAACGCTTAATTATAAAAATTATGCCTCGCATACTAGTGTCTAAAATTTATCAAGAAAAGAGTTGTTTTTTAACTCAGTTCTTTGTTGGCATTAGTTTTTTTCTGTTTTATTCCACCAAAATATTAAATAAATCAATGGTGATTGTAAGATAGCGTTTAATATATAATTCAAATATGGTTGATTATAAATCAAAGGAATTTTATATGCAACCCAAGTCAAAAAGGATATAACACCAATTAATATTATGATTCCAGCAATTGCTCCGATGCGACTTTCAATAAACTACTTAAATAGTTTTCAATTTCTTTTTCATTTTCTTTTCTATCTATTTTTTGTACATCATCTAAAACTGATTTAAATTCTTTTAAATATATTTCTGAAACACTACTTTGCTTAGTAGATAATAGGTTATTAAATCTTTTTTTATCCTTTTCCTCATCAGTTTCCAATAACTCAAATTGCTTAATGTATTTTACATTTTCGTAATCATTGTAAATTCGTTTTAAGGTGTAAGATTTACCCGAAGAACGCTCACCTAAAATCACGTTTAAACCTGTTGAAAGCTTTTGCCCATTTTCAAAAACTTGAAAGAAACTGTGACCTTCATCTCTTACAAGAAACACCTTTTCTTTATCTAACAGACAAGTCTTAATTGCTCTTAAAGAAGTATCATCAATATCAATGAAAGTTTGACGAGGTGAAAAATCCGTCATACCTTCTTTAAATCTTAAGTCACTAAACAAAACTGGCACTAAACTGTCAATATCGTTGATACAGTATTTAAACTTTTTTGCACTTGCAACTTCACCTGAAGTAATAAATTCACTGAGTTCTGCAATTATTTCAGGTCTAATAATTGGGCTTTTATCGTAGTGAGGGATTAGTAAATATCGGCTTAAATCAATGAAAATTTCTTTCAAATTATCTACGGAAATAAATTTTTCAGGACTATTTATTAGTGCTTCTACCTTATTGCATTTGCTTTCAAAATCTTCTAATTCTGCGTATTCAGAGATTAGTAATAAATGTCCTTTTTCTAAGTTTATTTCAATTCCAGGAAGAACCGTTATTCCGAGTTCTTGCTTTATTGTGTTGAACTGCTGAAGGTCGAATAAGTTATGATTTGTTATAGCGATGCAATCTATTGAAAGAGTGTCCACATACTTTTTCATTTTAGGTAAACTAAAAACAAAATCAGAATCACTAATCGAGGGTTTTGTATGCGTATGTAAATCAATTTTCCTCAAACTATCTGTTTTGTTTTCAACTTGCTGCTAACTACTGTATATCGGAACTACTACCGATATTTCCTCTATGAGCGTTTATTAATTTATCTTAATCTACACTAGGAATTAACCTGCTAGATCATTAACCGGAAGGTCCTAAAAACCGCTACATAGGGCGGATGTCGGAACACCTCCAAATTATATTGACAGTAAAATAATATCTAAATAGTAGATCAATTGGTTATGAAGATTATGACTTGGGGTCTTAATCTATTATAAAAGTATCAAAATAAAATGAGTTACTCAAAAAAAAACACCGAATTCAAAAATGAGTTCAGTGTTTGTTTTAGGGATTAGATCCACTAAATGGGGTTTTTAAGTCGTCAGTTTTATAAACTGTAAGACAATCCAATAATAAACTGGTTGGGTCTGGTGTCAAAACTTACTTCGGTAACCGTTGCTGCGGCGATGTATTTAGATTTTGAGTTTGAGATTCCTTTTTCCCAACGTGCATCCACACCAAATTTTCCAAATTTCACTCCAATTCCTAACTGGATGCCCACAGAGAGGTCGTCTTTATCAGTCTCACTAAACTCGTTAAGATTAAAGCTTGAATCTACAATGTACTGAAAAGAAGGTCCTGCAAACACACGTAACGTTCTTAGAAAACTTTTTCCAATCAAAATTGGAACATCTATTTTATTAATAGTCAGGGTTTGAGCACCTGTTTGCACTAAATCCGTATATTCCGATTTGATGCTGGTAAAAACAACTTCGGGACGAACAAATACGCCTAAGACCGGTACTTTTGCTTCTATAAAACCACCTAAGTGAAATCCTATACGGCTTTCGGCATTAATAGCCCCATCAGCACTTCCGATCATACTGGCTTGTTCTGCAGAATTAAAATTAAGACCTCCTTTAAGACCGTAATCTAATTGAGCTTGAGAGGTTAGAGTGATTAAAGCTAGGATAAGTGTGTAGTATATTTTTTTCATGATTGTTTGTCTTTGTTTTGAAGGCGCAATGTAATAAATTTTAATTTTTCTGAACCCATTTTTTATCTCAATTTTATATTTCTGAACGGTTCAGGATTTAATATAAAAAAAACATACGAGTGCTTAACGTTGGTTGTTTTGAGAGCGAAATTTTTTCAAGGCGTTCGCCGTCTTAAGTCATTAATATTTAGACTTATAAGATTTTTAGTGCGTACTGAATCTAAATAAAAGCACCGTTTAGGTTACGATGAATGATCGCTTTTGTGTTTTTTCTCAACTATTTTCTGTGATAAAAATAATGTTTTGCCGTTACATTTTTTTTAACGTCCGAAGTCCTAATTGCTTCACTTAGGTTTGAAATGGCTTCATTTGGCCATTCAATACAGGTGATGTTGTATTTTTTTCTAAAAAAAACTGACTCAACGCAATTTCTCCTTTACAGATAATGTCGAATTTTGTAGTTTCCTTAGAACCAGGAAAATTATCATTCATGTATGTCATAAATATATTCACCAATAATATCCTTAAATATTTGAGCCACAAAATTAAATGATATTTGATCATTGATTCCGCATTTTTTTATGTGTTCATGCCATGTTTTCTGTATACGTATTGTGTCAGAATGATTCATATTATATAACAAATATCCGCATTGAAAATGATTATAATGTTCTGCAGAAAGATCCTTAGAAATATTTTTCTCGATGTAGTTGAGGTAATTTTCTTTATCAACTATGTATCTTTTTTGAAGCGTTGATTCTTTGAATTCTTCACTGATATTGTTCAGAAAAGGATGTCTATGAAGCATCATGGAAACATTAGGGTTCCAGTTTTTAATAGTTTGTATTGTTCCATTAACATTTACATCGAATTTATTGTCAAACCAGACTATATAATCATATGTTTTAGGAATAAATTTTTGGGGGTATAATTTTAAAGACTTACAGGCTTTTGTAAAAAAATAATTCTTAGCAATTTTATCGATCCTTTTAATATTTTTAAAAGTTTCTATTAATTCTTCTGATGGATTGTCAAATAACCTATTTAAAGTATTTTCTATAAATACAGGTTTCCATTTGGTTAGTTTTAGACGATAATAAACCCATCTATTATTTGTAATAAAATACCCATCATATTTAGAGGGTTTTCGAGGGATTGGAGCCATACGTTTCAACCCAACATAACCAGAAACAAATGCTACTTTTGGAGAACTATTAGGACTATTTATCTTATAGTTTTTTTTCATAATTACTTACAACGTGTTATATGGAGCTCACCCCTCCTTTTTTATAGGCCTCTATCTCTGAATAAAAGTACCTTTTGGATTTTTAGTATCCAAAAAATCTGTTAGCATATTCGTCGCTTCAAAGTGATTTTTAAGGTCGAAACGTAAAATTTTGGACTTAAATCTGTCATAAATTTAATGAAATTAAATGGTTTTTTAGACAATGCCATGATTTTAACATGTTTGAATGACTCTACATTGGATTTGTAAGAAGTATCTTTGTCAGGATTTTATCCAATTAAAATGAACCATGATGACCGATATTGAAATACATAAACCAGAACCCATTATTTCGTCTGGAACCGAACTTGAATTATTTAGTCGTTCTTCAAACGTTAAGCAAACCATTAAAGCGCTCGAAGCTGGAACCCAAGTTTTAATAACTGCTTTTTACAGTAATGGTTTAGACCTTGTGAAGGAATTACAAAGTCATCTTAAACGGAAGTTGCCAAATAAATCGTTTCAAGAACAACGGGCCTATCGGGCAGCATTTCGCAAACTGTCTAATCTTATTTTAATTGAAATTGTAGATCATAAATTGATTGTGAAAAAGGCACCCTCTATTGGGTGGTTAAAAACACTTTACCCAAAATCAAGCGATTTCTTATTGACTTTTCCGCAGGTTCAAGGACTTAATAGTGCGTGGCAGTGGAACCAAAACGGAATTTCTACGCCTGTGTTGAGAAATAAAATACATCCGTTTTATGGCGTGTATTTTCCCACACGTTTCGATCATTTAATCCTATTTGATAATTGGTTAAAACGGTATCCAGGCCTTAAAAAATCGGCGATTGAAGTTGGAATTGGAAGCGGAGTATTGTCTTTTCAAATGGTTAAACATGGATTTCAAAAAGTTTTTGGGACCGATACCAATCCAAATGCAATTGTAGGACTCAAAGAATCTATGGGAGCGACCAAGCTTTCGAGAAAGATAGAATTAGATTTTGCATCTCTTTTTGGAAAATGGAGCAAACCCTCCGAATTGATTGTCTTTAATCCCCCTTGGTTACCAGCATCGCATACTCTAGATCGCAACGACGAAGCAATTTATTACAATGGAAACTTATTTCCTGACTTCTTTGAAGCGGCAAAAAACAGATTATTGCCAGAAGGAAAGTTAGTGGTTTTATTTTCAAATTTAGCCCAAATATCCAACGCGATCAACGATCATCCCATTGAAAAGGAACTCGAAAAAGGGGGGCGGTTTCAATTAGAAAATTGTTTCAAAAAAACAGTTAAAAAAGCGTCTGAAAAAACAACACGTGACCAGCATTGGCGTGCTTCTGAAGAAGTAGAGCTGTGGGTGTTGACTCATAAATAAATCAGAAAATTAACCCTGTTGAATATGAATTAATTTATAATAATTGTCCATCGGTAAGAAAGTTGCTTTTTGGGGAGTTAAAGCCCTTCAGTATCACATAGTAAATTTGAGAAAGTAAAGATCCAGTATTAGAGCTTATAGATAATCAATAAAAATAGGTGTTTTAAAAGCTATCCTTACAGCTTCATCACAGATTCAAATCTTGAAAAAAGACGTTTTTATTAAAAGGGTTTAAAATTTCAATAATTCGTAATCGTAACTCCAAATCATTATTGATTTCACAACAACCCTGTCATTTATTTAAAAAAAGTAATGTATATTTGAGGATCACTGAATCGCTATTTCAGTGATAGTTTCTTTTTCATAGCATTTTTTTTCCCATCCTTGATTTATTGAGGGTGGGTTTTGTTTTTTTCGCTGTAACTTTCCTTATATTGTTACGTCTTATATATAAATTAACTTCATGAATAATCTTTTAGAAACTAAAGAAGTTTCAAAATACTTTGGCGATTTTCAAGCCTTAGATGCCGTTTCGATCCAGGTGCCAAAACATAGTATTTTTGGGCTTTTAGGGCCCAATGGCGCAGGTAAAACAACCCTGATCAGAATCATTAATCAAATTACCATGCCCGATACGGGTTTGGTTTTATTGGATGGTGAGCCTTTACAACCCAATGATGTCAAATATATTGGGTATTTACCGGAAGAACGAGGCTTGTATAAATCAATGAAAGTAGGGGAGCAAGCCCTATATCTGGCGCAACTCAAAGGGTTGTCCTATTCGGAAGCTAAAAAACGACTAAACTATTGGTTCGATAAATTAGAAATTGGTCATTGGTGGGATAAAAAAATTGAAGAANTGTCNAAAGGAATGGCTCAAAAAATTCAATTTGTTGTGACCGTCATGCACCAACCAAAATTGCTGATTTTTGATGAACCTTTTTCTGGATTTGATCCCATCAATGCGAATTTGATCAAAGACGAGATATTACAACTCAGAGATGAAGGGGCTACGGTCATATTTTCAACCCACCGCATGGAATCGGTCGAAGAACTCTGTGATCATATTGCGTTAATTCATGAGTCTAAAAAAATATTAGATGGGAAGTTAATAGATATCAAACGTACCTATAAAACAAACACTTTTGAAGTTGGATTGGTGTCCGATGATAACATGGCTTTAAAACAATCGATTGAAGCGAAGTTTAAAGTTACTCCGGCAGATTTTAAATCGATCCATGACGATTTAAAACTTAATATTGCATTAGATGCTAATGGAACCCCAAATGATTTATTGACATTTTTAACGGCCCAATCTCAAGTGCTACATTTTAAGGAATTAATTCCAAATGCAAGTGATATCTTTATTCAAACCATTCAAAATAATTAATCATGAATCACCTTCCATTAATTATAAAACGCGAGTATTTAACTAAAGTTAGAAACAAGTCGTTTATCATTATGACTTTTTTGAGTCCCATAATTATGATAGCCTTGTTTTCGCTGATCGGATATTTAACGAGTGTTAATAATGAGACCGTCCGTACTATTTATGTGTTGGACGAAACAGGTTTTCTTTCAGAATCCTTCAAATCTACGGAGCAAACAATTTACACGAAAGTGTCTGAAGTTGATTTAGAAACGGCCAAAACACTGGCCAATCAAGAAAACGCTTACGGATTACTTCACATTCCAAACCAACCCATTGAAACGGTTTCGAGCGTTGTTAAATTCTATTCAGAAGAATCGCCTTCACTTTCGATAATTTCCTCTTTAGAATCGACTCTAGAAAATAAACTATCCGAATTAAAATTACAAAATAATGGGGTCGACCTAGCGCTTATTGAAGCCTCAAAAACAACGATCGATATCAATCAAGAAAGTTTTGAAGGGGTGAAAACTTCCAAAGTGGGGAGTGTTATGAAATTAATTTTTGGCGGGGCTGCCGGCTATCTGTTATTCATGTTTATTATTATTTATGGAAATATGATTATGAGAAGCGTGATCGAAGAAAAAACCAGCCGAATTATTGAAGTAATTATTTCTTCTGTGAAACCAATTCAACTGATGTTGGGTAAAATCATCGGAACTTCCTTAGCAGGTATTACCCAATTTGCAATTTGGATTGTTTTAGGATTAGTCTTTTTCATTGCGTCGATGTCCATTTTTGGAGTCGAAATGTCTCAGACACAAACCCCGCAACAAGCCCTGGTGTCAGAAGCATTGTCAAACACCGATTCACCCGATAAAATTCAAATGATTTTCAATGAATTTAGTACACTTCCATTAGGTAATTTAGTAATCGCTTTTATTTTATTTTTCATTTGCGGCTACCTTTTATACAGTTCGTTGTATGCAGCGATTGGTGCTGCGGTCGATAATGAAACAGATACTCAGCAGTTTATGCTTCCAGTAATAATGCCTTTAATTTTAGCGGTTTATGTTGGGATGTTTACGGTGATTGAAGATCCACACGGGACCATATCTACCGTGTTTTCATTTATTCCATTTACATCGCCTGTAGTGATGCTCATGCGAATCCCTTTTGGAGTTCCCATATGGCAACAAATCATCTCCCTTTTAATTCTTATCGGAACGTTTATAGGCATCGTTTGGTTTGCAGCAAAAATATACCGAGTTGGTATTTTGATGTATGGCAAAAAACCAACTTATAAAGAACTTTTTAAATGGTTGAAATATTAATTTTTTATGAACGTTATTAACTCAAACTAAAACCACACCCCATGTCAAGAATATTAATCATTGAAGATGAAGCCTCCATTCGTCGTGTATTAGTCAAAATACTCACAGAAGAAAACGAACAGTACCAAGTATTTGAAGCTGAAGATGGTTTGATTGGAACTGAAATGATCAAAAATGAAGATTTTGATTTGGTATTGTGTGACATAAAAATGCCAAAAATGGACGGAGTTGAGGTTCTTGAAGCCGTTAAAAAAATTAAACCAGAAATTCCCATGGTTATGATTTCGGGACATGGCGATTTAGATACGGCCGTGAACACCATGCGTATGGGCGCTTTTGATTACATCTCAAAACCACCCGATTTAAACCGTTTGCTAAATACGATTAGAAACGCGCTAGACCGAAAACAGTTGGTCGTTGAAAATAAACGACTCAAAAGGAAAGTTAGTAAACAATATCAAATGGTTGGTAACAGCCCTGAAATTGAGACCATTAAATCCATTATTGACAAAGTAGCTCCGACCGAGGCAAGAGTCCTAATCACGGGGCCAAATGGCACTGGAAAAGAATTAGTGGCGCATTGGTTACATCAAAAAAGTGACCGTGCGAAAGGCCCTATGATCGAAGTGAATTGTGCCGCAATTCCAAGTGAGTTGATCGAAAGCGAATTGTTTGGGCACATAAAAGGGGCGTTTACAAGCGCCCATAAAGATCGTGCTGGTAAATTTGAAGCCGCCAATGGCGGCACTATTTTCTTAGATGAAATTGGCGATATGAGTCTGTCTGCTCAAGCCAAAGTTTTAAGAGCCTTGCAAGAAAGTCGCATTCAACGTGTTGGGACAGATAAAGATATTAAAGTGAATGTTCGTGTGGTTGCGGCCACCAATAAAAATCTAAAAAAAGAAATTTCTGAAGGTCGTTTTCGGGAAGATTTGTACCACCGTTTGGCAGTTATTTTAATCAAAGTACCGCCACTAAATGATCGCAGAGATGACATCCCTATTTTGGTCGATTATTTTGCTGATAAGATTGCTTCTGAACAAGGAAGTTCTAAAAAGAACTTTTCTACAGCGGCTCTTAAGCAGCTTCAAGCCTATGACTGGACAGGTAATATTAGAGAATTGAGAAATGTAGTTGAAAGACTTATTATCCTTGGAGAAGCTGAAGTCACCGAATCGGATGTCAAGGCGTTTGTGAGTAAATAATCAAGTTTTATAACAATCTTAACGCTCGTTTAATTTACTTCGTTTAGATTTACTAAGTAAAATTTATGCTATGAAAAATTTAGTTCTTATTATTTTTGGATTTTTGACGTTTGGGTTAAATGCACAATCGGATGCGGATTATCTAAAAATAATTTATAAAAACTCCTTAACGGATGGCCAAAGTTACCAATGGTTAGATTACTTATCCAATCAGATTGGTGGCCGCTTATCGGGATCCTTAAATGCCGAATTGGCCGTTGAATATACCAAATCAGAATTAGAAAATTTAGGTCTTGATCGCGTTTGGTTACAGCCAGTGATGGTCCCAAAATGGGTGCGCGGGAATCCCGAGTTTGCCTATATCGAAACGGCACCCGGAAAAACTATTGCGGTTAACATATGTGCTTTGGGAGGTTCGGTTTCGACTCCGATTCAAGGAGTTAAAGCTGAAGTTATTGAAGTTCAGGGGATCGATGAATTAAAGTTATTGGATCGAGATCAGGTAGAAGGCAAAATTGTGTTTTTTAACCGTCCCATGCAAGCCGACTTAATTCACACTTTTGAAGCTTATGGGGGCTGTGTTGATCAGCGGTATCAAGGGGCAGAAGAAGCTGGTAAACTCGGCGCAGTTGCCACGATTGTTCGTTCAATGAATTTAAGATTGGACGATTTGCCACACACGGGGTCCATGTCGTATGGAGAAACNCCCGTTTCAAATCGTATTCCATCTTCAGCAATAAGTACCAATGATGCAGAGATGCTAAGTGGGATGTTACAAATCGATTCGAGTCTCAAATTATATTTAAAACAAAATTGTCGTCAGTTAAAAGACGTGTTGTCTTATAATGTGATTGGAGAAATCACTGGTTCACAGTTTCCAAATGAAATTATTACAGTAGGTGGGCATTTAGATTCTTGGGATTTAGGCGATGGTTCCCATGATGATGGCGCTGGTTGTGTGCAATCGATGGATGTATTACGGTTGTTAAAAAAATCTGGAATTCAACCAAAGCGTACCATAAGAGTGGTATTGTTTATGAACGAAGAGAACGGATTAAGAGGTGGAAATGCCTATGCGAAAGAAGCGACTCAAAAAGGGGAGAACCACGTTTTTGCTTTAGAAAGTGATTCAGGAGGCTTTACGCCTCGTGGGTTTACCTTTGATGGCCCCGACTATAAAGTAGATCAAATCCTGCAATGGAAATCTTTATTTGAACCCTATCTAATTCATTATTTCAAAAAGGGGGGGAGTGGTGCTGACATCGGTCCATTAAAAAACAGTACCAATGTATTGGCTGGATTACGACCCGATTCGCAGCGGTATTTTGATCATCACCACGCTGCTAATGACACCTTTGATGCCGTCAATAAGCGCGAGTTAGAACTTGGCGCTGCCACCATGACTTCTTTGATCTATTTAGTTGATAAATATGGATTGAACTCCAGGGATTCAAAACTAAAGGACTAGCGTTTCTATTTTACCAATTGAAAGATGTACCCAAAAGAGATGTTTCTTTGAAAAAAGAAAAAATCTTGTGAAGCTGAATCTGCTGTAGAAGTTGTGGTTCGGATGTCGGACATATTTATGTAGCCTGTTTTGATTTCTCCCTGCACAAAAAAGTGATCAAAGAAGGTTAAATTGACTCCGCCTTTAAAAGAGACTCCAAATCCCGATACATGAAAATCATCATAGCGTTCTTTTGATAATAAGGTCGAATTGGTTTTTGGGTATAAGATGCCGGCACCAAAGGCCTCCAAAATATTCACTTGAATTTTTTTAGAATCCCATTTAAAATAGTCCCCTAAATTATCCACTCTTGAAATTTCAAAATTAACATAGTTAAGCCCATCTGTGTGTTCAAATTGTAAAAAATCTTCGTCAATATATATAGGCGCATTGTCATAGATCCCATTGAATTCCGAAAGTGGCTCATCGAGGTCAATATACCCATCAATGGTGGCTCGTTGTTGCGATACCATGACGTATTTCATGTGATCAACACCAACTGAAATATTCCAATGGTCATTAAAATAATAGCCAATTCTTGCGACTGTTTGAGGGATTGTAATACTTCCAGGATTTAGATATACGCCAGCATCCCACGGCGTTTGACGGTCTTCTGCGGCCACATCATAGAGTGTGAAATCATAATCATCTCCCTTAAAAGAGAGGTCTGAATTGGTGTATTGCGCTTTATTCCAGCCCCAATAAAAATAAAATTTACCTTTATTTTGGGTTTTAAAATTTGATTCAATTGTAGTGGTTTCAATCGTGGTTTCTTGTGAGAAACCTTCAATACTAAATCCAACTAATAAGCAAAACAGGAGTGCCTTGTTCATAGGTTCTAAAGGGAATTAATGGTGCGTCTTATGGCGCTTAAGTTGGTAAGTAATTTATCTAAATGGTCGATATGAAGCATATTAGCACCATCACTCTTAGCATTCGAAGGGTCAAAATGAGTTTCTATAAATAAGCCATCGACATTATTTACAATCCCTGCTCTAGCGATGGTTTCAATCATATCTGGACGGCCACCAGTAACTCCACTCGATTGATTGGGTTGTTGAAGTGAGTGCGTCACATCTAAAACGGTCGGCGCATACTGACGCATGGTTGGTATGCCTCGGAAATCGACAATCATATCTTGGTATCCAAACATGGTTCCACGATCTGTAATCCATGCCTTTTCGTTTCCTGCATCTTTCACTTTTTGAACGGCATGTTTCATGGCTTCTGGACTCATAAATTGTCCTTTTTTTAAATTTACTACTTTTCCTGTTTGAGCAGCCGCGACAACCAAGTCCGTTTGTCGTACCAAAAAAGCAGGGATTTGTAATACATCGACATATTGAGCTGCAAGTGCAGCATCCGAGACCTCGTGAATGTCTGTGACGGTTGGAATATCGAAGGTTTCAGAAACTTTTCTAAGAATTTTCAACGCTTTTTCATCGCCAATTCCTGTAAAACTATCAATTCTACTGCGGTTCGCTTTCTTAAAACTCCCCTTAAATATGTAGGGGATTTTTAAATCGTCCGTAAGTTTACATACTTTTTCTGCAATCTTGAGAGCCATCGTTTCACCTTCGATAGCGCAGGGTCCAGCCAATAAGAAAAAATTGTCTGAAGTGGTATGTTTTAGTTTTGGTATATCTTGAAGATTCATTGTTGTAAATTTATGATGCAAATATAATCAAAATTAAAAGGGATTATAAAATTAATAAGCAGTGCAAAAGTCAGAAAATTAAATGTAACTTTGCACGCTTAAAACAAGGCACTTATGGCTAATGTAAAAAACATCGCAATTATTGCACACGTTGATCACGGTAAAACTACTTTGGTTGACAAAATCATGTATCACTGTCAGCTTTTTCGTGAAAACCAAAATACTGGTGATCTAATTTTAGATAACAACGATCTAGAACGAGAAAGAGGCATTACGATTACTGCAAAGAATGTTTCTGTTGTATATAAAGATACCAAAATCAATATTATTGATACTCCTGGTCACGCCGATTTTGGTGGTGAAGTAGAGCGTGTATTAAACATGGCAGATGGTGTGTTGTTATTAGTAGATGCTTTTGAAGGTCCAATGCCTCAAACACGTTTTGTATTACAAAAAGCAATTGACTTAGGATTGAAGCCCTGTGTGGTGATCAATAAAGTTGATAAAGAGAATTGTACGCCTGACGAAGTGCATGAGAAAGTGTTTGACTTGATGTTCGAATTAGGAGCAGAAGAGTGGCAATTAGATTTTCCAACTGTTTATGGTTCTGCCAAAAACAACTGGATGAATCACGATTGGAAAGACGAAATAGACAATATTGAGCCTTTATTGGATATGGTGATTGAGCATATTCCATCGCCAAAAATTCCAGAAGGAAATACACAGATGTTAATTACATCATTAGATTTTTCATCTTTTACAGGTCGTATCGCTATCGGTCGTTTGACTCGTGGAGGATTAAAAACAGGGCAGCAAATTTCGCTAGTTAAGCGTGATGGAAGCATTGTAAAATCTAAAATAAAAGAGCTTCATGTTTTTGAAGGTCTTGGTAGAAAAAAGATTGATGAGGTTCAAACAGGAGATATTTGTGCTATTGTAGGCTTAGAAGGTTTTGAAATTGGAGACACTGTCGCTGATTTTGAAAACCCTGAAGGTCTAAAAACAATTGCTATAGATGAGCCAACAATGAGTATGTTGTTTACAATTAACGATTCTCCATTTTTTGGGAAAGACGGAAAATTTGTAACTTCAAGACATATTAAGGAGCGCCTGGATAAAGAGTTAGAAAAGAATTTAGCATTACGTGTTAACGCAACAGATAGTGCCGATAAGTTTATGGTATTTGGACGAGGGGTTTTACACTTGTCTGTATTAATCGAAACGATGCGTCGAGAAGGTTATGAATTACAAATTGGACAGCCTCAAGTAATTATAAAAGTTATTGACGGGGTTAAATGTGAGCCAGTAGAAGAAATGACCATTGATTTACCAGAAACGGTTTCTGGAAAAGCGATTGAAATGGTGACCATGCGTAAAGGAGAAATGCTAAGTATGGAAGCCAAAGGCGACCGTATGGTATGTGAGTTTTTAATTCCCTCAAGAGGGATTATTGGCATGCGTAATCAGCTATTAACAGCAACTGCTGGTGAGGCGATTATGGCACATAGATTTAAAGAATATCAGCCCCTAAAAGGAGGTATACCAGAACGTCAAAATGGATCTCTAGTTTCAATGGAATTAGGTCAAGCGATTCCTTATTCTATTGATAAGTTACAAGATAGAGGCAAGTTTTTTGTAGATCCAGGCGAAAGTATTTACGAAGGCCAGGTGATCGGCGAAAATTCTCGTGGAGACGATATGGCTATTAACATTACAAAAACTAAAAAGTTAAGTAACGTTCGTAGTTCTGGTGCAGATGATAAAGCCAAAATTGTTCCGGCAATTAAGTTTTCTTTAGAAGAAGCTTTAGAATATATTCAAAAAGATGAGTACGTAGAAGTCACTCCAAAATCATTAAGATTACGTAAAATATATCTTACTGAAGTTGATCGTAAGCGTAATAAAATCATATAATGGATTTTTCAGTAATTAATACGACTGAACTTGTTGGGTATTTAGCCATGGTAGTGTTACTGCTGTCTTTTTTGATGAAAGATATCCGACGCTTAAGAACACTTAACACGATTGCGTGTGCATTGTTCGTCACCTACGGATTCCTGTTAGAGACTTCTTGGCCTATTATTATATCGAATGCAGCTATTTTTGGAATCAATTTGTATTACCTGTTTTTGAAGAAAAATTAGGATTGTCATCTTTTTTAATTTGAGCATCTTATGCTTTAAATAGGAATCCTAATTTTAATTATTGATTTAAATTAAGCGAATCTCCTATCTATTTATTTATATTAGCTGTTTATATATGAATTTACTTTCAGTTGTTTTAGTTTGTGCCTTTACTTCAAAATAGAGTTTAAAGTCTAATTTTAGTAGCCAGATAATTAAAACATAGGACGCCATTATTTATGTTATTCAATTCGCTAGATTTTTCTGTTTTTCTTCCACTAGTATTTATACTCTATTGGTTTGTTTTTAATAGGAGTTTAAAACAACAAAACTGCCTTATAGTCGTAGCGAGTTATTTTTTTTATGCTTGGTGGGATTGGCGTTTTCTTGGCCTTATTTTTTTAAGTACCCTTGTAGATTATATCGTTGGAATTTATATTGACAAAAATGAGGATCCAAAAATAAGGAAACTGTTTCTGTGGTTAAGTATCAGTGTAAACTTGGGAATGCTTGGGGTATTTAAATATTTCAATTTCTTTATTGAAAATTTTGAATTAGCTTTTTCTCTTTTTGGTTTCGATTTAAGAAGCCATACACTAAATATTATACTTCCTGTAGGCATCAGTTTTTATACGTTTCAAACCTTAAGTTATACCTTAGATATTTATAAAAGAAAACTAAAACCTACAACAGATTTTATAGTTTTTGCTGCATTTGTTAGTTTCTTTCCTCAGCTCGTAGCGGGGCCCATTGAACGTGCAAAACGTCTACTACCGCAGTTTCTTGCCAAACGAAAATTTGAATACCATAAAGCAACAGATGGTTTACGTCAGATTTTATGGGGACTTTTTAAAAAAATGGTCATTGCAGATAATTGTGCGGTATTTGTAGATGAATTTTTTAAAAACTACGCTGAGTATTCGGGAAGTACACTATTAATAGGAGCCTTCTTTTTTACGATACAAATCTATGCAGATTTTTCTGGCTATTCAGATATTGCGATTGGAACCTCTAGACTCTTTGGATTTGATTTGATGAAAAACTTCGCTTTCCCATATTTTTCTAGAAACATAAGAGAGTTTTGGCGGCGATGGCATATGTCGTTAACCTCTTGGTTTAAAGATTATTTTTACATCCCAATAGGCGGGAGTAAAGGCAGTATATGGATGCAGTTAAGGAACACGTTTTTAATTTTTTTAGTGATTGGTTTTTGGCATGGTGCGCATTGGAAATTTGTGGTTTATGGCTTTATAAATGCGTTACATTTTGTCCCAGGAATTATACGAGGCAAAAGCGATAAATATGAACATTTTATAGCTCATAACAAATGGTTGCCTTCAATGAAAGAACTTTTTAATGTACTAAAGACTTTTGCGTTTTTGGTACTCGTTCGGGTATTTTTTAGAGCTGATAGTCTATCCGATGCCATAAATTATTTATCTACAATTTTTTCAAGAAGTATTTTTGATGTCCCTGTCTTTCCAAATCGATTTGATGCTGCAATTGTTTTTAGTTTGATTAGTGTTTTTATGACCGTTGAATGGTTTGGGAGAAACAACGCGTATGCCATCGAGAAAATCTTATTTGAATTAAAAAGACCTTGGCGTTTTATGTGTTATTATGGCATTCTGTTTTGTATGTTCTATTTTTATGCAAAACAGCAACAGTTTATATATTTTCAATTTTAGATGAAGAAATTTTTACACATATTACTAATCTTTTGCCTTCCTGTTCTGCTAGCAAGTGGAACTATGGAATTATTACTTAGACATATTCCAAATGGGTACACGATAAAATCGGACTATCTAAAAACTAACAACAAATCCATAAAAACACTCTTAGTTGGGAGTTCTCATGTTTTTTATGGAATAACCCCTTCTCTTTTAAGTAAAAAAGCACTTAACTATGGTAATGTCTCCCAAACTATTGATGTCGATTACCAAATAATCAATCAACACATAGACAGTTTGGAAGCCTTGGAAACTATTGTTATTCGGTTGTCGTACACGACTTTGTTCGAGCAATTGGAAACTGGTGACGAAAGCTGGCGAATTAAAGATTACGAAATATATACAGATATAAACCTCGACTCTAAATTGAAATACCATTCCGAAGTACTGAGTGTAAAACTCAAAAATAACCTCAAACGAATTAATGATTTTTATTTTCTAAACGAACATCCAGAGTTTGTTAGCAATCAAGGTTGGGGAAAACATACAGCTCGAGAACACGTTCAAAATATAGATGAGGCAGGAAGACTTATCGCTGAGAAACACACTATAGTTGCTGATGAAGTGTATGAGGAGAATTATAAAACTCTCGAAAAAATCATGGATTTATGCCAAAAAAAAGATATTAAAGTTATTCTTATCACAATGCCTGCTTTCGAAAGCTACGTTCAAAATCTAGACGCTAACCAATTAGAAAAAACTATTTCTGCCGGAAGAACTATGGAAAATGAATTCCATAATTGTTTCTACTTTAATTTTTTAAATGACAAACGATTTACCCGTGACGATTTTCTAGATGCAGACCACCTTAACAGTCGGGGTGCAGAAAAATTTACGATTCTATTGGATAGTTTAATAACCAATTAAAATGCTATTATAAGCCTTTATTCGGGTTAATGAATAGATGAGTTATACAAGCATCTTCTGCATGTGAGAGTCTTTTAATGGAATATATATTACCAAATTTTCAAGAAAAATCAGTAATTTCACACGGAATATCAATTTAATTCAAGTTCTATTTTTTCAGTCACAACATATCAAGCCAATTTTAAACCCGAATGGGATGCTTTTGTAAAGGAAGCAAAAAATGCAACATTCTTGTTTCAAAGAGATTTCATGGATTATCATAACGATCGTTTTGAGGATTATTCTTTAATGGTTTACAAAAAAGGAAAATTAATTGCTTTACTTCCAGCGAACAAAAAAGACGACATAATTTATTCGCATCAAGGGCTAAGTTATGGTGGTGTTGTTTATAAGAAGGATGTGAAATTTAAGGACAGCTTGGAAATCTTTGAATCTATTCTTAAATACCTACATAAATTAAAGTTCCATAAATTATATTTAAATCCAATCCCTCAATTTTACAACTCAAAACTTTCAGAAGAATTTTTATATTTTTTGTTTATTCTTCAGGCAAAGTTACGCCGTAGAGACACGCTCTCTGTTATACGTTATTCAGATGGAATTACGTTATCTAAAGGGAGGAAAGAAGGTGTTTCTCGAGCTCAGAAACAGAATTTAGAAATCAAAGAAGTTTCTGAGCTTAGCGCATTTTGGAATATGATATTAATTCCAAATTTAAAATTAAAACACAACACAAAACCGGTACATTCATTACAAGAAATAACAACGCTAAAGTCTCATTTTCCAGACAATATTAGACAATTTAATGTTTATAAAAATAATAAAATTGTAGCAGGATCAACAATTTTTGAAACGCCAAGAGGTGCACATACCCAGTACATTTCAGGAAACGAAAATAATAATAGCCTCGGCAGTTTGGACTTCTTGCATGCCCACCTCATCAAAACGGTATTTAATGATAAAGTGTTTTTTGATTTTGGTAATTCTAATATGAATAATGGGCAAGTGGTAAATTATGGTTTGTTATTTTGGAAAGAAGGTTTCGGAGCACGTACAGTTTCACAAGATTTTTACGTTATTGATGTTGAAAAGCACGAATTGCTTAACACTATATTACAATGATTAAATTCCTAGACCTAAATAAATTAAACGCAGCATACAAAACTGATTTTGAAAAAACGTTTACTTCGTTTTTAAACTCGGGTCATTACATTTTAGGATCTCAAGTGTCAACATTTGAATCGAATTATGCATCTTATTGTAACACTCAATATTGCATTGGTGTTGCCAACGGATTAGACGCGTTAACACTAATATTCAAAGCCTATGTACGTTTGGGTAAATTAAAAATAGGAGATGCCGTTTTAGTGCCTGCCAATACCTATATAGCTAGTGTATTATCTGTTATTAATGCGGGTCTAAAACCTGTTTTTATTGAACCCGATTCAGAGACGTATAATATCGCTTCAAAACAAATAAAAGAAGCGCTATCTTCTGACGTTAAAGCTATTTTAGTTGTTCATTTGTACGGTCAATTGGCAGTCATGGAGGACATTCTTGCAATTGCAGATCATCATAACTTGTTGGTGGTTGAAGATGCTGCTCAAGCCCACGGCGCTGTGGATGCTGATGGAAATAAAGCGGGAAGTTTAAGTCATGCTGCAGCCTTTAGTTTTTACCCCTCCAAAAATCTTGGAGCTCTTGGT